>AVOA01000051.1_pt1 | contig 17073 bp, 29 predicted proteins | sample 80171 | NCBI WGS metagenome assembly AVOA01 (sample SAMN02954237, study PRJNA213161) | gut metagenome | biome: terrestrial; feature: piglet; material: feces; isolation source: piglet diarrheic feces | host: Sus scrofa | place: China
TGAATACCCGATTTGGATGATATTCGCACCGAGTAGGTACTTGCCATTTCGCTTTATGCGTATATCGTGGTTGCCAACATCGAGCAAACCGAATGGGTCGTCTTTGAACCCTGCCCCCTCGAGCAGTTCTTCATATCGCATTAGGTCTATTGAGAATGTAACGGTTTCGACGTCATTCAATGACTTCGACCATGTGAGGTCTTTGCAGAACTGCCTTATGTTGCCGAGTGGCTTTCCAGACTTAGACCATACTTCTATTTCGTACTTTGCCATTAGATTGAGTAATACCCTGACTTATATTTAATTTGCGCTGAGCCTGCGTCTGTATCGACAGCAGATTGTAGTACCATGCTGTTATTGCCAGAGCTTAGCGTTATAAACTGCGAACTTTCGGTTTTGAGGTCAAATATGTCCATGCCGTTCATCGTGATAGTCTCGAACCTAGAGTCAATAACTATTTCGTCGTTTGCCGACATATCGACACTGATTTGCATTTGCTGGTTGGTCGTGTAGTTGACGATCGTTGGCGAGTGCAATGGGCCAGTCAATATAATCGTCGGGAGAACTTCGGAATTGCCGGTATTTACCACGTTGCTTGCTGTGCCACCACCTGTAATCTGGAATGGAACATTGAAGTTAATCTCGAACCCACCAAGCAAACGCTGAACTAGCAGTGTTGCAATCAAGTCGCCACCGCTTGTGTTGTCGTAGATAAGCGGGTCATCAGCTCGGAAGTTGATTGAGAATGTTTGTGCATTTAGAAGTGTGCCAAGACTCATAGTAACGCTCACAACGCGAACGTCCACAATGTAGGAAGAACCGGACTCCGTAACGAACGATAGTCGAAGTTTTCGCTTTGCTAGCAACGCATTCAGCTGTTTACGCTTCTGTTCGACGACTGCTACATCGTGATTAGCAATGACACCGTTAATAGTAATAAGCCTAGCGTCGAAGAACTGCGCTGATGTCCAACCTCCGTCTGTGCCGATATTAGTGCCAGATGATGTGCGAATGTCTGGGAGCGTAGTTAAGCCTGTAATATCTGGCTGTAGGTAGGTTGAGTTTTCTACAGAGTTCAGGTCGTAGGTGGTCGTCCCGTCTGTAATGGTCATTTGCATGTGATTGTTCATATTCCTCCTAAGCCATTGCTACGGCGTAACCAAGCTGTGCAGATGCGAGTTTCAGGTCAAAGCCGTCGTTAATAGTGATGTTGTTGTGCTGTACGACCCTAGATTGTGCCTCTGGAGTTGCAGTGCCGTCTACTGCAACAGACGTTCTGAGACCTGCGCTTAACCTACTATCTAGTTCAGACATCTCAGCTAGTGCACCTTCTCCCATAGACCTCATTGCGCCAGACACCTTGTCTGCATTGTCGTCGATACCATTGACAAGACCTTCGTCGATATACTTACCAATCTGCGCCATAACCTTCGACGGCGAGTGAATACCGAAGAAGTTCTTAATGCCTTCAAGTGCGCCAGAGCAGAACTCTTGAATCTTCTGCCCTGCCCAAGTTGCTGCGTCTTGAATACCTTTGACTAATCCTTCAACGATGCTTTTGCCTAGCTCGAAGGCGCCGCTAAATGCGTTCTTGATTTTCTCCCATATGTCTTTGAAGTAATCGACAATTCCACCGATTGCTTCTTTGATGCCATTTTTCACACCGCTGAACGTGTTCTTAAACCACCCGATGATTGGGGCTAAGAAATTGCTAATGGCAGTTCCCAATTCACCTATCTTTTCGCCAATAAACTGGAATACCGCAGTGATAGCGTTAGACACATCAGTTATTACAGTGGCAATGCCTTTTATCACTGGCGTAAGTATGTCTGTGATAGTTGTAGTTATAGCGGTTATTACTTCTATTGCGGTCTGTATTGCCGGCCATAGGAAGTTAAATAGTCCGGTCAAGATACTAAATATTCTATTGAGCGTACCAAAAATGACAGTTGCGAGTACATTGACGATTGGCTGGATCAACGGCATTATCGCCGATAATATCTCAGTTGCTTTGTCGAATAAGAAGGTCAGTACTTCGCCAATTTTTCTTAGACTGTCGCCTATATTGCCTATAAATTGTTGGAATTGCTGATTATTTGCGATCGCGGTGATTTTCTCCCAGATGACTTCAAACCCCTTCCTGAAGTACTTTATAGGGCCACCCATGGAGTCGATATTTTTGACAAATTCTGGTAGGTTTCTAATGCTACTGGCAATTCCGTCTGCTACGTCAGAGAATACAGAACCAAGTCCTGATGCAGTCCATATTTTCTCTTCGACCTGTGCTACGGCATCGACTATGGTGTTTCTTGCGTTCTCCCAAGACCCAGATAGTGTAGCAGCGGCGTTGGTCTTAGCGATTTTCTCGTTCTGAGAGTCGAGCTCAATAAGCGAGTTCAAGAAATCTCTAGTCGTTAGTTCGCCCTTGCCGAGTGCCTCTTTGAACTGGTTGATGTCCATGCCGTTCATTTCGGCAAGAGTCGCAAGCGTTGGGGTCAAGCCACTGTTACGAAGCGACAGCCATGTCTGCGCGTCGAGTGGGCCGTCGAGAGCGACCTGAGAAATCTGAGTAATTGCATTAGCAATGCCATCAGTAGTACCACCAGCGGCCAAAATCGCATCGGACAACGACCTCGTAGCATTAGCCGCCAAGTCTATGTCTTTCCATGATGCAGTAAGTTGTAGAAAGCCATCTGCTAGATCTCCAGTCGACGCAGCGGTGAGGTTCGCATTGTTGCGGAGCATCTGCATGTGCTTGTTTATGGTATCTGTCTCGTACCCCATCTGGCTGAGAGCGTTGGACGTGCGAATAACTGAGTCCATAACGCTAGACGCGTCTTTCACGATACCCACTATCGCGTCCGTGGCCTTGCTAGCGATAGCTTTGATACCACTCAATATAGCGCCACCAACGGCGACGCCCATGGCTGTGCTCTTAGTTATTTCCTTGCCTAGACTGCTGGAAATATTTGTTCCAGTGCCCTGAATGCCTTTCTGGATTGCGCTCTGCACACCGTCGAGTGATGGTTTAACATTCACCCACACTGTGCCGATAGATGAGCCACTACTAGCCACTTTAAGTCCTTTCTACTTGTTACCCAGACTTAACCGCTTCTGTGGCGTGCATTTTTTGCGATTATATCATTATTTGCATGCTTTTCGAGCAGACGAGATTATCGCATTTCGGTATTTACTTGCGATAGCCGTGCGATACTGCTTCGGCATAGTAGTACGGACTTCGCCGTGGTAGCGTAGACCACTGCGTTTATTCGGTGCTCCAACTTCGTATTTGACAGTTGGGCCAAACTCTCGCTTGATTATCTGTCTAGTTCTTTCGGCGCAGGCTTCTGTAACTTTTTGTACAGTGTCTTGCGTCATATGCTGAAGAATTACCGCACCTCCAGTAACGTCTAATTGAAATGTCGCGTCTTTCACTTCCTCTCCTTTGCTAATAATTGCTTTATGCTGTCGATGTCTGCCACCATTTGCCCAGTAGCTTCGATGTTGTTGCGTGATTTAGATTTACTAGCTTCTCTACGAATAAAGTCTGGTACAACCGACTCTGGTATTTTAGACTTTTTGCCAGCGTCCTTCGAGAGCATATGTATGATCATTCGTGTAGAGTCGGCGATTGAAGCTAGATATGATTCTTTCCACCCCCATTCTGATGCAGGGTTTACCGCTTTGAACACCCTACAGCCTCTTGGAAGTTGCGACATTAGCCTAGAAGCTCGAAGTGGACGGACGGTTGCAATATCTAGTCCGTAGTACTCTTGGAAATCGGCTTCTAGTTCGTCGTAATGCTTAGCCCAAGCTTGAGCTAAGCCTGCGATTTTGGGAAGAGCTTAAAGATTGCCTCTACTACCTCAGTGAGGTCTGTGGTAATGCTCATGCGACCATGCTTATTAACATAGTACGCTTTGATATTAGCGAACTCGTCGTCACCGATTATTTTCTTAATCACTGGGAGCAAATTATTTTGGGCACTATCACTAAGAGCCTCAATAACTTCGATGTCGTCAAGCTTCTGCGGGTCAATCTTAAACTTATACCCGCCGTTGTCGATGCTTGCTTCTACTAATTCTGCTTTCTTTTCCATGTGTCTCCTTTGCTCAGATGTTACCAATAAATGCGATTATTGAAAGCGACAAAAAGCCACCCTTGGGGATAGGTGGCTCTTCGTACTAAGCAGTTTGAGCAAAGTATTTGGTTGCGTAGGTATGGTCTACTGGGTAAGCCTTGAATGCGGCTGGGTAGATGATTGCCTCGCCGTCGGTGTAGCTAACTTCACCAGAGCGGTCAACAATCTGCGCAGCAGGCAAGACGATACGCTCAACGCGCCCGCCAGTAAGTGCAAGCTCGAATACAACAACGTGGCGATCGAGCGTGTCTGCAGTAACTTTGACAGACGATAATGCTCCACTTTTATCGGTTACGTTGCCGTCACCGTAGATGAGCTTCATTACTTCTACGCTTGTCTCGAGCAGATTTACTGTGTAGGTGGCCGAGAAGCTAGATTGACCAGACAATACTGTGTCTCCACCCCATGCAGTGATGTCGGTGGTGTCAGTCTCAATGCTTTCGACTAACCCGTCCTCGGAAACATAACCGAGGTTTTTGAACGCCTCAGCTAGAGGCGTAGTTGCGTCGGTTGGTAATTCAGTGCCAGCTGGGGCGACAAAAACAGCGCCAGTTGCCTTTGGCTTACCAAATGATACTTTAGATGAGTCCATAATAACTCCTATTTTTTGAGTAATCGCCCAACCATAAAATGGCTCGGTGTTATGGACTTATAGTATCTATAATTAGACTAATTAAAAGCTGATAGTAGTGAGTTCGTCGAGCATCTTGCTATCGACTTCAGCCAGCGATCTACCGCCCGCTACGTCAGTTATGACCACTCTAGAATTGCTATTCTTATTGCCACTGAATGCTCCGATAATAGCAAATACCCAACCGAATAGTGCATTGAATAACAGCGCTTTACCAAGGCTAAGCTTCTTCTTGCCTTGGCGTTGGACTTCAACGCTCTTTATATTATCGGTGGTCAAATAGACCTTCCTCTGGCCGTTGGTGGCGTATATGCCGTTGTTATCTTTCCCCAAACGTTTCAGCCCATGGTTTAGCATTGAGCCTGCAATTACAGTTCCTTTCATATTTTGTAATTTAGCATATGTTTTTAGATTTGACAAAAACCGCCGTTTCAAGTGTTTTCGACGCCCACTCGAAGTTGTCGGCGGTTTATATACTTTCCCACACATGGTAGGTAAGCATCTCTATTATACTAAAACCTGATTTCTGCAAAAAATGCAAGATATAACATTTGATGCTTCATTACATTACAATTACATTAAACCTACCACTGTTATTTTGCTTCGTGGTTGCTTCAAAGATGTAATATTGTTACATTAAAGATTTAACAGAAACATAAAAGTTTGTGTCTTTATATGTTTTTCTATCACCAGTCTATCGGACATACTATAAAGTAACTATAAAGCTATCTACCTCTGTTAAGCGTAGTTACTATAAAGCACAACATACTCGTCTATCGGACATAAGCAACCATTCTCGTCAAGTCACGGAAATGGTAACAAAAAAGCCCTGCTACCGGCAGAGCCTTTTTATTAAGAGAGGTATAACATTCTCCAAATAAGTATCTATATTATATCACAAAAAACCACCACACTTAACCCCGGCATGAGAGTCAAGTGGTGGTGGTCGGGGTGTATTTATTTAACTGCTCTGGGCAGACACCCCTAGCGCTTGGCTATATTATATCACTTTTGCAATGTCGCACTCGGTGGATTGGACGACATTAAGTGGCGACCAATGGCCACTCATCAACACAGCCACGAGCAACAACAATATCAACAATAAGCAAGATTACAACCAGTACTCGTTCACCGTCCCAGCAAACGGTCGCTACTTCGTATCATTCACCCAGCAACTCGGTAGCAACGCCGCAAACGGTTATGGATTGACGCTCAAAATTAAACTCGACGGCACGACTATCTGCCAATCTGGCGCGGCAATCACTGGCAACGCTGCGTATATGTATGGAGCCGTCTCTTGTGTGGTATCAGCAAATGCCGGACAAGTTATCACTTGCACGGCAACTGGTGGTAGCACAAACTCCACCTCCACTGCGAATGGTCGAGTATCACTTGCAAGGATTGCTTAGAGCCACGACTAGGCCGATTATGGTTCTAGCCAATCTTGATGAGCAAGAGTGAGCCGTTCTTCATGGCTCGTACAGATGCTATCGACGACGGTCGCTGGGCGAATAGCTGGACACTATTACCTGTTAACGTTATCTGAGTCATGCCAACGGCTGGCGGATAGACCCACCCATAGCTAGTACTCATAGAGATCTGGCAAATTTGTTCAGACTTCCCATCATACTTTAATCCGGTAAAAACATCGCCACCCTCAGTACTCGTCTTGTTCAAGCTCAGAACCCCAAACGCTAGATATGTGCCGGGTCGCAGGTTGTTTATCGTGATAACTGTGGTCTCACCAGTGCCAACATTAACATCTGAGCTATTATGTGCAAAGTATGTCATTGTCGTAAAATTCACCTTATCTGACGTTACAGCTTTGTTGGCGAGCTTTGGGGTGGTGATAGAGCCGTTTGTAATGATTGAACTTGTCGGCGTTACACGCGTATCGGTAATTTTGAAGCTTGAAGCGGCGCTTGAACTCTTCGGGACAGTAACATTGGCAAGTACCATATATGGATTGCCTGCGCCGATTGACGATTGAATTGTAGCGGTGCTTGGAGCAGTCGGCGCAGATGCTGGCGTGCCTGCTACTGATTTGAACTTGATAATACCAAGGTCTGTATTATCTACTACGGAAGTGCTAGCAGACACAGATTTGTCAATGTAGGCTACTACTGAGTCCATGCGAGGGTTAGCGGTAGACGCGGCGTTAATGGCTACTGTAACTGGCGCATCAATGGCAAATCTTACGCCACTCAGCGTGCCATTCCCAATAATACCTGCTCCAGTAGATACTTTTACGTTCATGCCAGAGCCGGCAGACACTTTTAAGTCTGACGGGCTGGCTACAATGCTACCGTTATTCGACGAAGCAATTCTCGTCTCGAATGCTGTGAATGCGTCTCCAGAGTAGAGACCACCGTTAAGGTTATAAACTTTATTCGCCATATATATCACTCCTTGTGGTTGGTGTTACGCTTGCTAGTCTTTGAACTCCAGATATTCCTATCTCGGCTAATTCCTTCTTCTTGAACCATAGGTCGCCCGACGGATTTGTGTATTTGTAGTTTTCTGAATATGGTCCTGCAGTCTGCGAGTAGCTATCTACTGGTAGGCTGTCCACAGGTGTCTGCAATGCTCGTTTAACTGCTTCTAATACTACCCACTCGACCACTTGAGCGTAGTTATTTGTCGTATCGCTAGCAATGCGCTCGTCAATATCTTTGCCACTATTGTTTGCGATTACTCTAAGCCTAGCGCTAGCAATGTTTATAAGGTCATCAGCCCGAGCTTTCTCATCGTCGTTAAGTGGTCTCCAGAACGCTTCTAGGTCTGCAACGGTAGCGAGTGGTGCTGTTGTAGGTTCAGCCATTTTTAACCTCCAATTTAGATATTTTGTCCATAAGCGTGCGAATAAACGAGTTGCCACCCATTGCGTAGTATCGGTCGTATAACCCGTCCAATTCTGCTAGCTCTTCTTCGGTAATATACCCTCTGTCTATACATCTGTCGGCACGTTCCTTTATCTTTGAGCGTAGGATTGCCAAGTCATTAGCAGACAGTTTAGCGTCCATATGCTTGATTAGCTTTGTGTTAGCGTCAGCTTGCTTGAGTGCAACACAGCATACGATTGCTGCTACAGCCGAGCATGTCGGCCCAATGCTGTCCATTATTGAGATTATTGCGTCTATCATTGGTTGCTCTCCGCAGTCGGCATAAACTCAGTCGCACTTGTGCTAGCACGAGCTTTTGATAGCTCCTCAGCTTCTGCCGTAGATATACCAAGCATACGGTATGCCGTGGTCGTGCCTTTAAGCTCAGGCATAACCTCAAATAGCTTGTAGATAGCGTCCCCAGCGGCTCCAATATCGAGTTGGAATATAGGTTTCCAGCTTGGTCGAAGCGTGTCCCATTCTGCTGGGTATGAGGAAGCGCCATTCTGGAGCATTGCGAGGCTAATTGCTATTTCTTTTATTTCCCTTCCCATCTCGTCTTGGCAAGCTTGCGCCTCTAGCAAGAGGTCATCAGACATCGACTTTAGGGATTCAGCGCTAGTAGGGTTAGAGGTCTCGTAACCGAGGTTTCGCAATGTGAGTGCGGTTTCTGCGCAGAAGTCCCTTGCCAAGTCCTTTTTCTGATCGCTGAACTGGTTAATTGTCATCTGTGCGAGCTGGCCAACCGTAGCCGCACCGCCATCTTCGTCTTTAGTTACAGTCCATATCTTACCAAGTGCGGTCTCGAAATCTGCCCCGTTCAGTGCTTCCTCTGCAACACCTGTGATGTAGCGTTGTGGGGTCGAGTAGAACTCGCTGGCAATCTCGTAACGTACTTTGAGCCTTGCTACCTCGTCCACAATGCGTCGCACAGTGTTAGATATGCGAGCTTTCCCGAGTGGACGGTCGGCACTTTGCCTATGAGTGATAACATGCAAAAGTGGTCGCCCAGTCGGGTTGTTTACAATCCTGACTAGCGCATTGTTCTCGAAATATGCCGTGTAATCTGGCGTAAAAACGATATAGTCTTGCGGTACTAGACCAAGCCTGCTCCACATCTTGTCGCAATCGTCGCAGAACCCGTAGAAGCGCGTAACTGCAAGTCCGACTGATAGCATGCCGGTATTCTCGTCTACACAACCTGTTGCTTCGGCCGCCGTGAATGGCAATAGCTTGAGCTTGCCGTCGTTCTCTGTGATAGCAACAAAAGAACACCCAGCGATTAGTGTGTCGGTGGTAGATTTTTCTATAATTGCGTAAGCCCCAGCGTCTGTGAATAGCTTATTAGCTCCCATCGTGTCGTTGGCGAAGCCATCGAAGTTCAAGCGATCGCCTAGTGTATTTACTGCACGACTTGCCCAGCCGATTCCTGGCTTGATTCTCGCCAAGTTCTTTGGCATAGCAATGCCATAATCTTTTGTGGCTTGGTCAGCGTTATAATAATCATATTTGTTTACGACTGCACAAGCATGATTTGCCAAGTTTGTCAGTAGCTTCTGTGCAATCTCTAAGATTTCTTTTTCGGTGTTGTCTGGCATTTATATTCCCCTTTTCTTCTACCAGACTTAACCGCTTCTGTGGCGTATTTTACTTGATTTGATTATAGCACGGTTATAAAACCACGCGATTTGAGCATTGACACTCGTTTTTCGTCGTCCTCGCTCCATTTGTCCCCGATTTTGCGAAGTTTGTTGTTATTCAGGTCATAGAACTCAATATTTGCAACAACGCATTTTTTCTTGCCGTCTAATTTGGCTTCTGAGGCGTTTTTAGCAGTCTTTACGGTTACTTTATCGTCTTTTACCGTATCGCTTGCTGTGCGCTCTTTTACAGGCCTTGATTTCGCTTTTGCTATGCTCATGCTCCTCCTTTGCGCTTTTTATTCGGATTTCGGTAGTTTTTGACTAGTCCATTGCGTGTTTTATAGCCACTCACCACGATTTTCGCTCGGCAGTTATCGTGACGACGGAATGCTTCAGATGTTGGGTCGATAAATGTTCCGACATGCTCCGTGCACCATTTGCAACAGTTCGCCCTTTCGGTTCTAGTAAGCGTCGGGTGCTTGCCGAGGTCATGAGCTACATTGAATGCGTCGTAGGTAGCTTTGCTGATTGTGTCTTGCAACCATAGGTTGATTGAGCTGGTGGTCTTCGCTGCTCCTCCAGTAACGACTGAATCGCTTGCAACCTTCGCTATGCCATACACACGGTTCATGTCTATGCCAGTTCCTACAGTGCCTACTACGTCCATATCGAATGTTGCCATGTCGTAGATGACGTTGTAGACATTCTCGCCAACAGTTGAGAATAGGCGCTCTAGCATAGCCTGGCGAACTTCTGGCTCAATTTCTGGGTTGTTTATCAGCGCCACTGCTTTGAGTAGGTCTTTGTCGATAGTGTTTGCTAACTGTAGATAGTCCATTACTCAAAGCTCCACTCGCCAGTTTCTGCGATTATCTTATCGAGCAAGTCTACAGTCTCTTTCGCCCGACGGTTTGAATAAACTCTTGATCTAACTGGGTCACTTTTAGCAACTAATGCGTCTATCATTTTAGATGCTTGCAAGTCTGTGGTAGCGTCTAGAATTGCATCTATGCTGTCGGCATTGCTCACGGTCTTTGCGTCGGCAGACACAATACCAGCGGAAATAATCATCTCCTTGAACTCTTTGAACTCTTTGAGCTTCTTAACCGCTAGGTCCTTGATGTATCTTCGCTGTATTGAACTTGCCATGTTAAATCATATATACCAAAGTTTTGGCAAATAAAAAGCCACCCTTGTGCGAGGTGGGGTGGCTCTTAGATGTTTGTATTAGGCATCAGCTTTGGTGACAACAGCGAACGCTTTGCCGTCCATGATGGCGAAACCGATGTAGGCTTCTGCACGAATAGCAATTTGGTTCATACGCTGGAGGTCGCCAGCACCATCTGGATCACCGTATTCGATGAGGTGAAGTGGGACGTTGCGTGCGATACCCCATTTGAATGCGCTGAAGTCGCCCATGATAGCCTGGGCACGTTTCGTGTTTTGCTTAACAGCGATTTCGTTCTTTGCGCTAACAGTGTCGCTTGCAGCTGCATTGAGGCCTTGGAAGCTATCGAAGTTGAAGCCGAGACCAAGCTCTGGGTAAAGTGGCGTGCCAGATTGCGTGGTTGTGCGTGCTAATTTGCCAGCGAATGCTGGGTCAAGCGCAATACCAGTGGCGCTGTAGCCATTGTCCTGAAGAGCGGAGGCCAAGCTGTTGACGTCTGCATTTGCGTTGTCGGTAGCAACAACCTGAGTTACACCGTTGCTAGCTTTCATGAGGTAGTTAGCTACAGAGTCGCTGACCGTACCAGTGGCAGGGTTAATGCCGTAGATTGCGATAGCGTCGACTGCACGAGACAAGCCTTTCATGATGTTACCAGCGAGCGCTTCGATAAGACCGAGTTGGTATTCCTCATCGGCATATTTAACTTCGTCGCTGTAACGGTAGGTAAGCTGGACTTTGTAAGTCTTCGCTACAACCTTCGATGGAGCACCGTCCATGCTGGACTTGTTGCCACCTTCGCCTACGAGCTCAGCTTTTGGAGTGCCAGTGAAGGTAAAGATGTCAGTAGAACCGACCATAAGTTCTGGGTCGGCAGCAGCTAGGCGTGGAAGAACGCCGTCGCGGATGTTTTTCTTCCATACGCCCTTGGCGGTAAAGTCTGCCAAGTTAAGAGTGGAAGTAGATAGTGGAGTTGCCATTTTTTCTTATTCCTGTCTATTAGGTTAATCTTTTTTTGGCCCGAATAGCGAGTGTGCAACTTCTCCAAATTCCGAATGCTTCGGTTCTGGTTTTTGTTGCTTGTCTATACTGATTGCTTTAGCAGTGCTTCTTGACAGCTTTTCGGCTCTCGCGCGCATTTCTTCTGCATTAGCTCCAGTTACAAACTCTTCAAGTTCAGACGAGATGTTAAACTCTCTCAGTAGATTAGTTTTTTCTGCACTAAGTTTCGCCTGCTCCAGCTGTTTAGCAAGGTCATCTTTTTGTGCGTTAATCTCGGCTAGCTTGTTCTCGAACTCGGACTTTTCGCTACTCAGACTCTCGACTTTAGATTTTAGGTCGGTATAGTCTGCGTATTTTGCGCGTTCACGTTCGAGGCGCTTGCCTACGATTTCGTCTACCTCTGTTTGGGTAAACCCCTGAACTTCTTCGTAATTTTCGCCATTCTTTGTGTAGAATTGAGCCATTCCATATTTCTCCAGTTATGTGCTGTTATTTACAAAATACATAACTCTCAAAAAATAAAAAGCAACAAAAAATGCCATAGGTAAGGGTGGGCATCACCTATGGCACATTCATTGTATCGCAACTACGAAGAATTGCTAGCGTCTATACCAAACACTGAAGTCAATAAGATAGCTAAAGTATTGCAACCGCTCGTCGCCAATATTACTTGCTCCGTATACCTTTGCCTTTGCAATGTCTTTATCGTAACTCGCTAAAGAATCTTCTATCTTGTCGCACACATCACTCGCTACAGTCGCACAGTTAAACTCTGAATCCTTGTCGTAAATCTCTATCTGTAGGTCTGCTATGTCCATGACTTTTGTGTCTCGTTCTCCACCATCACGCCTAAGCACGGCAAACTTGGACGGTAAGTTCTTTGGCTTTTGGGCTGAGATCGGGTAGTCTGGGAATTGCTCCGAGAACCATTTGATAACGATTTGTTCGGCTATTTTCGTCTTACTCATAGAATGCCTCCCCTCTAAAATATCTGTCCCAGTTTGTAGGGCAGTTCTCGTCCATAAACGCCACTGAGTCGCTGTCTATTTTGAATTTATGACCGCCCCATTCGACTGTAGAGTTCGATATATCACCCTTGAATGACTTCGGAAGATGTATGCGAACTTGTAAACGTTGCTGGGCTAGTGCTTCAGCTTCTCTCTGATTGCTTGGCTCTGTAATTGGAGCAATTAAGCAACCATCAACAGTAACGTCCTCTTTGGTATAAGTGGGGTTATTGAAGTCGTCAACGCCATTCTGGACATTCCTTGAGAACACTAACGATATAGTTTTCATAACTTGAATTTAACACGGCTTTATTTCAATTTCCACACGAGGGTTGTCTTTGTCTACTCCACAGTCTTCTATGTGTAGCGACTTCACTATACTGTAGTTGTCATCGGCTATCACCTCGCCTCGCACTAGGCCGTCTAAAACACTCGTTGCTACATTGTCTAAATCTCTTTTGATATTGTCTTTTCGATACAGCCTCATGTAAACTGACGACGGTCTATTTATGGCAGAGCGCCCTCCACGTTGGGTAGAGAGCTCTCTTGCCATATGCTTCTCCATGTCTTTCGCTTTCTTGCTTGCGACAATCATTGGCTTGCCTGTGCGGCGGTTTGTTATTATCGACTTCGAGTTTTTCTTTGAATAGATTACACCTTGGTAGGCGAGCTTCATTATTCCTCCTTAACTGCTTCGGCCGTCAATTCTGGCAAGTGCGATAATATCTTCTTGTCTAACAGGTCTTTGAAATCATCCTCTCTGAGCAACTCTCGCTCAACTTTATCGTATGGGATCAAGGCAAAATGTCCTGTTTTTGGCAACGGGATCTTGATGTAGCCAATCTCACTCATTCCATCTCCTTTATTAGTGCATCGCTAAGCATCTTTTGAACTTCTAACAAGATAGATAAATATGGCGTTGGTTCTACGCTATCTATTATGTTGTCTACCCTTTTAGAAAGATGCTTTATCTTTTCATAGTCTGTATGAGTTGCTTCTATCACTATTGCCATTATTTTTCCTCCAATAAATCAGCATTTTCATGCACATTTCCAATAACTTCCATACATTCGCTCAAATTGGAATACCCTAAGTTGTGCGGTTCTCCGAAGTCGTCTGAGTCCCATTCAGACCATTCGACAACTTTGCTGTGGCGTTTTTCGTTGCCGTAGTAGCAGGTCGTATATTCGACTATATCGCCTTCATAAATATCTTTGCCGTTCTTGTCTTTAATCCCTGTGTATTGCTCGACTATCACATCATTAGTGGCACTTGTTGTGTCATTAAACCACACATCATCTTCTTCGTATGCTTCGCTTGTATATGTCACATTCCCATTCGGAACTATCATATAACTTTCTTCGTCTGATTCGTCATAATAGCGTTTTTCGTCTTTAATCCAAATTCTAAACTTTAACTCTCTCATTCTTCCTCCTCCCCACAAAGTTCGTCGATGGCGTAGTATTCCCCATCTACGAACATGAATACAAAACCGTCAAAACTTATCATTGACAGAAGATTATGGTCATCGTCGCTCGCTGAGAAGCCACTTGTGTATCTGTCGAATTGGGCTTGCGATATTTCGTTCGCCTCTGCCCATGCTCGAATTGCTTTGCGAATCTTCTCGTCTTTGATGAGCGGCTCTTTAATTTCCTCGAACCAGTCAGTTAATATATTTGGGTTCTTCTCTAACTGGTCCTTATGAACGATAGTGTATGAGATGCCACGACACGGCACCATATGGCCCGCCTCCTCGATGTAGCATTCAGTTCCAGCCTTAAATGCTGGTATGTCTCGTTTTAGTTTATATCGTTTCATTTGTCTTCTACTTTCTCCAACAATTCTTTTGCGCCGTTCGGGTTGCCCATGCCGTAGTTAATACCGAACTTGTCCGCCTGACTTTTATTTAGGCTGCACCACGAAGCGAAGCCTCTGCTACCAGGTCTCGTACTACCAGGCTCGGTAGCGATTATAATCTCGCTGAGTGGTATAGTGCTGTCCCACGCCCAGTCTGGTATAACTACAGTATCTTCTTCCATCGAATCTTCCTTTCTTTAACCCCATCTTCTTGCTTATTATCTTTCTCGAACAAGGTCGGTACGCCCTCACGCCCAGCATAAAGCGTAAAGTCTCCATCATTCCAAACCTTTAAAGCGTGAGATGTTTGATGACGATATAAACCGTTAGACATTAGCTTTGGCTTGTTATATACCAGCGTCTTTTTTGGTGTTCCGTACATATACCTATCAAGTCTGGCGTCTCTAAAATACGGCGGGTCGTCGACAAGTCTTATTCTTAATTGCGTTGGAGTGTTCTTTACCTCAGCTTTTAGCCTAGTGCCACCATCTTCGAAATAATACACTCCGTCGCTAGGGTAGATACTTTTGTCCATTGGCATATTCCTTATACTTTCATCCTAAGTGCTATTAGAGCTAGTTGCACACGCATATGCTTCCATCTGTTGGCGTAGCTCTCATACTGTTCGTGGCAGTCCTTGCATAGACATGTATAATGTTCCGACCCCCCCCCCGACATGGTGGCAAGTCAAGTTCTCGGTTGTGCCACATAGCTGGCAGTAGCCTATCTCTAAGCACTCCTTGCGAATCGAGTTGTATTTGCTTTGCCCATAATGTGTCCATCTCTGCTTTTTCATCTTGTTTAGCGATATGCCTAGGCGCGCCGCTTTGTTCCTTCGCTGTTGCTTCTTCCCGCACTTTCGGCACCTGACTTGGTCGTAATGTCTAGTAAACACCAATACTTTTCCACAGTCTGGGCAACGGTGTGGGTAGAACCACAGCTTGCGTTTGAGTTTAATTTTAATCATTTGTTTTTACCTCTTTTAGATTGAGCACCCTCTCAACTTGGTGCTCAATCTTGAATATTATTCCTTTGGCCTCTCCCACTTAAAGAACTGAGTCTTGCTTTGCCAGTGGCGCTTAAACACCGCTAAATCGCAGTATTTATCTACCCTCTGACCTCTCCCATCTTGATAAAAGACTTTAATCTCTATTTTTGCGGTTCGTCCATTTTGGCTCTTGACCAGTCCATTGCCGTACGGCTTCCACTGAGCGTCGAGCTTATCTAGGTCGTCATAAACAACCGACTCTCTGCCCTTGCCAACGATCGAGTAACTTATCGTTGCTTCCATCGCTCCGAGGTATGCTTCCTCTCTATGAATTATCTTATTGTCTCTCATGTGTCTCCTAATATGGGCGAGCGACGGCTTCTATGCGATTTGTATATATTGTCGCCGCTCGCTAGGCTGGAGCTTACCTGAACAAGATTAGAATTCTTCGATAGTTATGCTTTGATTTGATACTACACCCCAGCCGTACCTATTTTTATGTACGGTAGCATGTTTAACGTCTTGCACTAAGACAAATCGGCATCGTCTACGACTGTTGGCTCACCGTATAAGAAGTCGATTGAATCTCGAATGTCTTCTTCCATTGTGGTTCTCCTTTTACTGTTCTGAAGTTCCCTTCTCGGCAGTCGTAATTTATTGCTACAGACTGTAATGCCCCAAGTAGACAATTTACTAGCTCATAGTCTTTGACGTCATACTCGACGATAATTCTAGCTTTCATCGCTGTTCCTTTCTTCTTCACTTTCGCCTATCTCAGCTTCTACAATCTCTACTTTGCGACCACCGTTATCTGCATAGTTGCCATTAGAGTCCATCTGGTCATATTCGATAGCTTTCTGCATGTCGATAGATAATGGGCCATACTTGCTCAGTATCTGCTTTAATACCGTTTTACGAGCCATTGAGTCAAAGTCGTCCTTCCATACGCCAAACCCTTTCTTATAGGTTTGCGAGTATTTCTTGCCATGTGCTTCTAGGTCTTCTTTGCTCATATAGAGCGTTTGGCGGTAACCATTTACAAGCTCGAAATATGCGCAGTACCCGATAACCTTTGCCTTTTGTCGTTCTGCTTCCGGCAACCATTCAAAGGTAATATCGCCAGTAAGATAGTTGCGCTCTTTGATTTCGCCTTCGCGGACATCGGTGCAGTTGATCGTTCGGTATTGACCAGTGCGTTGGGCAAGTTGTACGAATCCTTTCCACCCAATTTGAAGTTGTACATCGTTGCCATACGGAATGATGTATGCCTGTCCAAGACTCTTATTGAACGGCAACTTGACTGACGCGGCCATTAGACAACAGTTGTACAGCTTGATTGGGTCGCATTTTCTGATTGCTTCGTCTGAGTTTACGAGGCTCAACACACTGCTCATAAACTGTTGCGTCCCCTGGCCGAGCACATCTTCGGCTTTGGCAAGGAACTCATCGTTATGCACGAGCGCTTGAATCGACATGGTTTTCTCGCTCATTCTTCTCCTCCTCTATTATTTTCTTTACCGTTTCCTGCTGGCGTCGAATTGCTCTTTCTAGTTCACTCTTCTTGCTGATTGTCTCCATTAGTATGAGCATGTGTCGGATTGCGCAATCGTAGCCATCTATAAAGTCGCTCATAAGCTATAATCTCCGAGTTCTTTTACTTCCGTAAGTTTGAAGTCTGGTTCTTTGTCCCCGAACGCGAGTATTTCATCTATACATCGTCTGAACTTTCGCTCGCCACTTTCCATAAACTCTAAGCT
>AVOA01002643.1_pt1 | contig 16636 bp, 27 predicted proteins | sample 80171 | NCBI WGS metagenome assembly AVOA01 (sample SAMN02954237, study PRJNA213161) | gut metagenome | biome: terrestrial; feature: piglet; material: feces; isolation source: piglet diarrheic feces | host: Sus scrofa | place: China
GATTGCAAGAGATGTGCCCCCACCCCCTGCTTTACAGACTGCAAGAGCCAAAATTTTTCACACACACGGGTAGCTGTTCCCCACCCCCCCTAGTTCCGAAAACCTTCATCACTCAAGCCTTTTTTTGATGCAAAGCAATCTTTTCTTTAGTCTGCATCTTTTTTCTAAGCTACTTTGTCTTTCTGCGCTATGCTTCAAGTGGTTTCGGGAGGCATCAGGAGGCATCAGGAGCCATTTTGTTGGCCTCGCCAACATGGTTAAAGGCTGGTGCAACTACAATGGTGTGCTGTGTTTTTCTGATCGTTGCAAAGCTTTTTGTAATCTTATGGTGCTATAATGTTTATATTATGCTAAGTATGTGGTGAGCTAATGGTGGTAGGCATGTGAACCACAGGTAGCAGCTATGTATTTATTTTAATGAACATTTGTTAGTTAAAGTGTACGTTGCATATTTCTGAATTTACGGTGGATTACGGTATGTCACGGTGGTCCACGGTGGGTCACGGTGAGTTACGGTGAACTGCGGTAAATTACTGTAGATTAGCGTTTATTGCGCCACGTTTTCTTTTCGAAAGATTTTTTAATGTTTTTATAGATACATAACCAGAATGTGGTATATATTACCAATAATTGGAGGATTTTCGGTTTTTGCGGAATGGCGTGTGCATTTTCGTGTGCAATTCTGCATGTGCAAATTGATTATTTGCGTTCTACGGCTGAACGTTTTTGTTCGAAAGGAAGCGCCTGCAAACCATTGATATATAAGGGAAAAAGCCTCGAACCGTTGTGGTTCAAGGCTTTCTCTGTTGGCGGAGAAGGAGGGATTTGAACCCTCGGTGAAATGGCTTATTTTTGTTGAAAATAAAGGGTTTTTAGTGATCGTGTGCAGTGTCGTGTGCAATCTTTTCTTGAAAGAATTGGTTAATTTTGTCATCTTGTTCTTTGGCGCTGGAAGAAAAAACGTAGGCATATGTTTTCTTATATGTAGTCTCGTTTGTCCATCCGCCTCTTTCCATAGCGTGGAGATCGTCAATGCCAAGGTTTTTCATAATAGCTGCGTTTGTGTGGCGCAGTCCATGGAGGGTAGTGTCTGTTACTCCGGCCTCTTGGCAGATGGTATGGACGTGTTTACTGATTGTGTTTGGATTGCATGTAAATATGCGTGTTCCCTTTACTTTGGCGCGTGGCTTCTTTTCCTTGAGTTTGTCCATGATGTATTTTGGGCAAGCAATAGTGCGCTGTGAACTTTCGTTTTTGGCTCCATTCTTTAAGACGAAAGAGTTGTTTTCGTCTGGCACGACAGTTCTTTGAATTGTAATAGTGTTTTTCTTGAAATCCACACTGTCCCAACAAAGGCCCATGATCTCCGACCGGCGCAGGCCAAGCCAGACTGCCAACAAAATGGCATCTTCGAAAGGATCTCCCTCTGCTGCGAGAAGGAATGAGGAAATTTCCTCTGGCTGCAAATAGTTTTTTTGCGGTTTGATTTTTTGAGGCAACTTTATGCCGAACACATTGATATCATGTTCTTTTAAGACGGGGCGAATCAATCCATAAATGTTTGCTATTGTTTTTGCGGAAACCTCCTGTGCTTCCTTGTTAATGGCGAGCTGAACGTCCTTTTTAGTAATGGTGTAGATGTTTTTCTCCATTAAGTCCTGTATGCGGTTTCTCTTGATTGTGTTGTATCCTCGAATAGTAGAAGGGGATAGGGCGGCTCCCTTTGTTTCTACGTAATCTTCAATGGCTTCCCGCAGTGTCATTTTTGTTTTTTTCTTTTCTTCGACTGCGATAACACCGGCTTTTATAGCCAGTGCTTTGGCCTGGGCTGCCCCGGGATCTTCCTCTATGACGGAAACCCGTTTTCCGTTTACTGTTACTTGGCACCGCCACATTCCGCTTGGTATTTTTTGCGCTGTTGGAATTTTGCATTTCATCTTGCGCTACCTCCTATAATTTGCTATTATAGGGGTGCGGGCACGGATTTCTCCACCCACCACCATCTGTGCCCGCTCCGCCTCCCGGGGGCCGCTCTCTGCGGCCCCCTCCTTTTTTATTATACAAAAATAATCCACTTCGTCAATTCGCCGCAATAGAACGAATGTTCTATTTTAAGGAGCATATTACAATTGTTGCCGTCGTTTTTGTGAAGACAAATTTTCTTTTCTTTCGTAATATAGAAGCAGATAGGCGCAAAAGAAAATTTAGAAATCAAAGCGGTGGTGGGCAAATATGCGTGAATATTTTATTAGCAAGATATCCGAAATAATTCTTTCTTTAGATGAAAAGAGTTTGCAGACGGTGTATTTCTTTGTGATGAATATAGTGAAAAAATTCCAATAAAGAAGCGCTGGGAGAAACGAAGCAGCTACCTTTGTTTCTCCCAGCACTTTTTATTTGTCCCAAAAGAACGTCCAACCTTTATGTTCTCCAATAGTTTCGTTACAGCTTGCAATTACTATTCTTCTAGAGAATCCTTCTTTTACAACGGCATTTACGTTCTTCCAACGTTTTACTTCACCGGTCTTTGAATTTCGTCCAATAATTGCGGTTTGCAAGGAATTAACCGGAATTTTGGTGGCGGCGCGTTTTACGTCCCAGCCTCTTCGGATTCTGCTGTAAAGTGTCTGAATAGAAATTCCTCGTTCTATTGCGACCTGACAAGCGGGCTTTTTTGCTCCGTTTATTTCTATTATTGTTTTAGCGAGTGCGTGGGCGCTTTTCTCGCTTTTTGTTTGATGGAAAATGATTTTGTTTCCTTGAATTTCGTTTCCGTCTACCGGATCTCTGTCTTTCAAAAAATTTGGACACTTAATAACAGTCCAGCTAATATCTTCTCTTGAATACAATCCAGACGCGGATTTCACTACGTTTTCTTCTGCTTCCCACCCTGGAATTGGTTTTTTGCATTGTCCCGCCCATTTGCAATACCAACACAATGTTTCTTTCGGCATAATAGAAAGCACCTTTCTTAGTCAGGCTCTACAAGCGTGATTGGCTCAAAATCCTTTACGTAGTATTCAAGTTCCTTTTCTAAAAATCCGTTGTAGCCATCAATACAGAATGCTTTTACTCGTATAATTTTCGCCTTTAATTCTGGGAAAGAAGAAAGCCTAGATAAATACGAATCCATTCTTTCATTGTTCACAGCGGATTCACGCACGGCCTCATTAAAACTGTCTGTAACACGATAAAATTCTGTATCTGGTCCTCCTCCTACTACATGAAAATTTCTCAAAAGGTAAATGTCCTTTTCTGTTTTGTGCCGATAGATTGTAATTTCATTCTTCATTTTCGCCTTCCGCCTTTCTTGTCGCATAAAAAAGTTCGTTGTACGTGTAGTATCTCTTTTGAATGTCTGTGGAGTCGATTTCCAAGTTTGGGTATCGAGCCAACATTTTTTGGTACCATCCGCAGCCGCCATTCATTTCTGGGCAACCGCACCGGTAAATACAATTTGGCACCATTACAAAAGAGATTTCCGGCTGCAATGGTTTTAAAGCGGCTTTCAAATCCTCCGCCTGCCTGCGCGTTTCTGGTGAAGCCTGAAAGCATAATCTCTTCCTGGCTGTATCTATAAGGTGCTGTGGGTTTGCGGCTCCTGTATAGGTCACAGGAACGTCCTGCGGCAACTTATTTCGAGGAACGCCAGTTCTGTCGCTTCTTTGGGTAGATACCACTTTGTAAAAAGTGTTTCTTACCCAATGCGTGGCGACCCAAGAAGGGAGACTTGTCCACCGCCAGCGTATGCGGATCAAACGGATAGGGGTGTGCTCTGCAATCAGCAGGCCGAGTTTGAATTCTTTGCTTGGCTCTTTCCCAAGCGGCGGTTTGTTTACGGATGACCGGCAATCATCTACGACTTCCTGCCAGCTCCCCACGATGCTAAGAATATCGGTTTTTGATTTCATTTTTACTCCTCTTTAAGACAATACCAATGGTCTCCCAAATATTTGGTTATGTCGTAGTTCTCCATTCCAGGCTCATTCCCCATCATTTACACGGCGATTAAACATTTCAATCGCTTCCTGTGCGGATTTTCCGGGATTGTAAACATATTGCGCCATGTTATTGGTTGGATTTCTCCTAACCTTAAATTCCATTCCGCACCCAAGGCACAAGGTGGAAAATTTCATGTACAACGTATATCCTGTCTGCATCTGACACAAAATTGTTTCACCGCCACAACACGGGCAGTTTTTTAACTTTCCCATGCTCAATTCTCCTTTTCGTGTATATTTCCTAGAATCATTTGACTGATTTCCCAAGGGAATTCACCAAAAACAGGAGAATAAGCCAAAGGAGAAGAATATTCGATGAAAAAAGGCCGTATGATACAGCTCCTCCCGCTTTTAACAGCAACGGAGAAAAGCTGATGTTTGACGGAATCAAAAACAGACAGCTTACCACAATCAGCAGAATGCATGAAATACCCGCATACCGAAAATATCCAGCTAAAACCCCCAGCAATGTTTTCGTTGGCTGCTCTTTGTCCGGTGTTTCTTTCAGCTCTTTGGCATATTGGCTTCCCAACAGTGCAGAAACAGCCGCAATGTATACACCCATTGCAATAGAAGCTACCGTGACAGCAATCTCTGCGATTGGTTCAAAGCTCAAATCGAACATAAACGCCGCAGCGGTAGTAACTATTACGCAAAGCAAAATCTGGCGCTTATGGCGTTTATACATGGACAATCACCTCAATTCCTTTAGCAGAAGCTCCTTCACTTCATCGGGCGTAAATTGTTCATTTTCGTCTTTGACCGGATGAATCTCAAGATGCTTCAATAAAGAGGAAAAATCAAACTACCTCAAATTCTACGTTGCATATACTGGTAAATGCCGAAAATTCCTCGATTTTTCCGCGCATCCACACAATTCCAAATGCACCGTATCGGAAGGAAACATAGCTATCAATTTCTCGACCATAAAACCACCATCCTCGAAGCTTGTCTCCCTCCCAAATCTTAACGCCGTTTTTGTCTGTTAATCCACTGTATTGGCAAACAGTGGATGGATCAACTTCGTAAACCAATGCACAGTCAAAATTATAATATTGTTCTCCTTCGTTATCTGTTTCCAAACCAAAAGCTATATATCTTTTTTCTCCCGCTTGAATTAAATCTCCTCCCACCCATTCCCCGTTGTCCAATCGTTTTGCTTTGAACAGAATTTCGCTCATGATTTCCTCCTATAAATTAAAAGGATTAAGGCGATTGTTTTTCCATTGTGTGCGTCACAATTGGATCTGCCACCATGCAAGACAAATCGCAAGCGACGCGAACCGCCTCTTCTGGCGTGTGGCCAAGATATAAAGCTGCGTTAGAAAAATCCATTCCGGCACCGATTGCTCTGTATTTTTGCACTTCACAGACAAACATATCTTCGATTTCGAATAAATGCCCTGCGTATGCCAAGAGGTATGTATTTTCTATATTTCCATTTCCGGTGAGTTCTCGTTTCCAACGGGAAAACTCAACCACAAAATCAAGGACTCCTTTGCATGTGCTTGCAGATGGTTTGTGTGTTGCCATATAGTGCCACATCAAACTCAGCTCTTGCGCGGAGCCGCAGCCGCCGATTATCATTCCGTTATCTTCGTTGATTTTCGAGAAGTCTCCTGACGTGCTTTTAGACCAGTCCTTCACCATAATAGAATCAGCGGCCATTACTATTTTCTCTGGATATACCATTGCGGCTATTACGCTCATTCATGGTCCCCTTTCATCGCGTTTGTTTTATCTTTTACAAGAACATAGTTTTCGGAAACATCTTCGGTCCACCTGTCTACCCATTCTGTTTTCATTCCGTATTCATGAAAACCAAAATTTATTTTTCCGTCTGGATATATTATTATTGCGTCTACAGTTTCACACTTTGCTTTCGTTTTTTTTGAAAATCGAACCGTCCCACCGGGTTTTACTGGTAATATCACACACCGTTTATCCCTCTCTGCCGTTATAAGCTCTCTTAACCGATCTAGCGGAATATTTTTAGTCAAATAAAACCTTTCCGAAACTTCTTCTCTCAAGCTTAAACGCTGCTGCATCATCACGCGAAGTCGGTCAAGGTCATATTCTTTCTCGTATTCGTCATCACAAAGGATGTTTTCGATTTCCGCAAGGCGATCTACATGAGGTCCGGTGTATTCCGTTCCGTTTTCGTTGACTCTCCACTCGCCGGAAGAATCATCTTTTCTCGCCCAATAAGTTAATCTTTTCATGGTTTCCTCCCGCGCAAATATTTTTGGAACGGTTTATTTTACATAAATCCATTCACAATAGACCAAAATGTTCTTTTCCATTTGTTGTGTTTCCACTCATATCCATTTACAAAAATTTCGCTGCCTGACTGAACGATGTTTGTTTTTCTTTTGTTTCCTTTGGGTCTTGGAACTTTCTCTCCGTTTATATATAGCTCTCCGTACATAACAACTAGATCTATAAACTCTGCTATTTTTTTAGGTTCAGTTTTAGGATCGAGCTTTCTTGTAATTTGATTACCGTTTTCATCAACAATAAGGTTGCCGGTAACAGGATTAAGCCAAATATATTTGTCTCCATCTGTTACAACATATATTTTAGCTCCAATTTCCTTAGCAACACCTATCTCTTGTTTTATTGCTTTATTAATTTTAGCCTGTGTATTCAATTCGTCTGGAGTTTTAAATTCCAAAAACACAATAACTTCCTTGTTTTTGTTGATAATAAGTACATCAGGCTTTTTACTTAAGTTTTTAGATATCTTTACCTGCTTTAATTTTCCGGATTTTATCAAATCACTTATAGTTGTAGCGCCAAGACTAAGACAGGTATATTTATCAACAAACATATCCCATTTGAATTTTTTCCACATTAATACTCATCTCTTTTTGAAATTCAATTTCACAGAAACTACGATTATTAAGGGCTAATATACCACTTACTCATTCTCAATTCACGCATATTATTTTTGAAGTTTTACAACATCAGAAGAGTTTTGCTATTGCAATTAATTAACAACAATATTAGTAAGATTGTAGATTTGATCGCATATATTCTCTTTCATAGTTTCTATAGTGGCATATTTCATTGCAAGATCTTGTTGCTTTTTTAAATCATAATCTCCGTTTTCATCAACTGGAATTAGGATTGAATCGTTGTAGTTTATGATATGAGTAGGATTTAGTGCGGTATATTCGTTTTTTCCATTTATGCCTATTCTTCCACGAGCTCTTCTGCGGAAGATCGGTTCAATCATATACTTAACATAAAGCAAATCTACGTTTTTACATTCTTTTGTAGGTATAAGTATACCCCTGTGACATGTAATAGAGAATTTTCCTGTTAGTTTCATTACGTAGCCTGCAAACCCGTCGATAACCCATGTTAAATATTCACCATCATATTTATAGGTATCTATACTACCGAAAATTTCTTTAGAGGTGCTTCCGGAATAAACTGAATACTCACCGGCATGATCTTTACAATATGGCTTAGATAATTTCATATCACCGCCTTTAGGAGTGAATAATTTTGTTATAGGTACTTTTACATAGTTAGATTGGCTATCCGAATCAATTAAAATCTTGTACTTTTTTAATTCTTCTGCCTTTTCAACTAAAAGTTTCTTTTGGTTATCAATATCTTGATATTTTTTAGCTAGCTCTGTTTGTGCTGCTAAATCATATCTCCCATCAGATAATACGGGAACCTCTACCTGAATATCTTTTATATTACTAAAATATAAAGATGGAACATCGCCTCTTTTTACTTTTTTGAAGAAAATAGGTTGCAATAAATATTTAAAATATAGCAAATTCAGATCCGCTACAATTGGTTTGAGTACCGTTCTATGCCTTCCAATACAATATCCTGAATCTGTTATATATTCTATTGTTCCTGCTTTTTCTCCATCTGTTGTAAATGTAAGGTTCGGGGTAGTATAGTCAGAAAAATCGACTTTTGCAAAAATCCCGATTGTTGTACCAGTATATACGACAAATTCGCCTGAATGTTCTTTACAGAATGCTTTAGTATATTTTGCATTTCCGTTTTCGGGCTCAAAAAGTTCATAAATCTTTCTAGTTACTGTTTTAGGCATTCTATCGCCTCCTTGTAATTGGTCATATCATTTACAAGCGTATCAATAAAAACTTTAAATTCATCTAAAGTCATAATATCGTCTGCCTCCTTGAATCCAAGGTCAATCTTTTCTTGATCTGTCCAGAAATTATCAATGTTCCAATTTGAATCCGAAGGGAAATTATCCAAAGACAGAAGTTTCATTTTGCCATCATTTGCAAACCAAGATTTAAAAGGTTCTGAAATATCGTTCCTATCGGGCAAATTTTTATAAGAGTTATATTTGTTGACAGCTTCGTGAAGATCATTATCATCTGGTGTATCAAAGCGATATGTATCCAAGGTTTCACCGATGCTTTTACAAATATAACAGAAAATCTTATATTTCTGATTAACTTCATTATCTATTTCTTCTTCGGTTTTCTTTCTCAGTGTGAGAATATATGTCTTTTTAGGGGTGTTGAAGAAACTATTAATGGGTAGTGAAATAATACTTTCTATATAACAGTTTTTCAAGATTAATTCTTTTAAATTGGTATTGCCCAAGTTAGTGAAAATACCATCTGGCAAAACGATATTAGCAGTACCACCGTATTTTAAAGAACGAATTATCCACTCTAAGAAAAGAGCTTCAACACCATTGCCCTTAGCAGTATAAAAGCCAGTATCTTGTGCTAATTTGCTAATCGTGGCATCCTGATAGTATGGAGGGTTAGCAAGGATGAGGTCATACTTGTTTTCTTCTAATTTGTCAAGTGTTCCAAGGGCTTTTTTGCTAGAATAAAACACTTTGTTCAAAAGTTCCGTTGCAAGGTACTGAACTTCATCAATATTGTTATTATCCTTGAAAAGTTTTGAGAAATAAATAAGCATATTGGCCTTTGCAAGGATTGTAGTTATATTGTCTTTACCAGACATTTGTTTTTCAAATCCGTATAAATCCACACCTGAAACCAACTGTCCGTTTTTCACTTCAAAAGGAACATTGGATGCTGCTTCTAATAAGAATTTTCCTACACCTGAAGCCGGATCACATATAGACATCCCACTGTTGATTGTAACCATGTTTACCATTTCTCTCACAATTTTAAGCGGTGTAAAGAATTGTCCCATATCGGATTTGTCGTCACTGTTTTTCATGAAAGTTTCAAAAAGTTTTGATGTGAAATCTTTGCTGATATTGATAAACTTACCATTGCTTTTTTCATAATTATAGAACTCATCCATAATGTTTTTAAAGCAAATAGCGTGGGAATCTTCCTCGATATAATGTCCGTCTACGCCCTTTTTTACATGGAAAATCTGTCCATTAACAATAGTAGTGCCATCTCCACCATCAGGAAACAACATTTTCATTTGGGCTCTAGGACCTTCAAGATATGCACCAAGAATATCAGCATTAGTTAATCGTGAAGATTCATCAACTGAATACAAACTATAAATATAACTAAAAGAGTTATTATCTTTCAAAACATTTATATCGCTCAAATATTTAAAAAGAAATACTTCCACAAATGTATATAAAGACATTTTGGATGAAGCGAATGTCATCCTTTTCAATATACGAGCAATTTTCTTCGCTAAATCAGTAGGATCAATATCCTCTAATTTCAATATAGTGTCATTTTCGGCAGAAACAGAAAGTGATACTATATTTTGATAAGATTTTTTCAAGTTAATCTCCCTCCCAAATTCCATCTGGCCTTATTTTTGCAATTGCAAGAAGTTGATAAAGCGGACGAATTGCGTTTTCTTTAGTCGGCATCCAATATCCCGTTGCTCCCTGATCTTCGCACTCTTTTCTTTTTTGGTTTTCTTGATTTGACAAATCAGCCATTGTTTTTTTCCCTTTCTTTTTCCGCTGCAAGCTCCCCTGCACAAGCGAGATAACCGCACCCATCAACGTAGCTGTCTGCGACAAAATTCCCAACCGCAATTCTTGCAACTTTGAAAAGTGCAAGCATCGTAGCTGCATCCCACGCATGTAGTGTTACCCCTTCTTTGAGCAATCCTTTCGAAACAAGATAAGCTTCCCATTGCCGTGCAATGGCGTAAAACGACTGCTCCGGGGTCCCGTGGTCCAGCTCTCGGCCTCCGCACACGCAACGCTCTGCGCCCTGTAGGATTTCCCGGCGGGTTTCAGGGGATTTCGTTGTCTCCTTCTCGGCAAGCGATCTTACATATTCCGTTCCTCCGATCCATGTGGCGAGGGCAAGCTCGGCATTTTCTTGTTGTTCCCTCCAAAGTTTGTAACAAGATTTTACATCCATGTTATTCATCGGCTCCCAAAAGGGACAGCCATGGCAAGATAACGCAAAGTGTTCGCAAATTTCTTTTGCCAGTTTTTCAAAAAGTTTTTTATCCATCCGTATTCCTCCAAAATGATTTTCCCGCACTCTTCCACACGGTGGAACCGGTTCGCCTGGTCGATCAATTTTCTGCTGAAAAGCACATTTTTTAGCTCCTCGTCTATGTCGGAATTTTTTGCAGTTCGCAGCGTGTGATACAATAGCTGTCTTACAATTTTAGAATCCGCCTTTACAGACAAACTTCCACACCAAATAGGCCAGGACGCATAGTCTATATCTGCCCCATAAAGGTCGGCTTCACGAAGGTTAGCCCCATGAAGGTTGGCCCCATGAAGGTCGGCCCAACGAAGGTCGGCCCCATGAAGGTTGGCCCCATGAAGGTCGGCCCAACGAAGGTCGGCCCCATGAAGGTCGGCCCAACGAAGGTCGGCCCCATAAAGGTCGGCCCAACGAAGGTCGGCCCCATGAAGGTCGGCCCCATGAAGGTCGGCCCTATGAAGGTCGGCCCTATGAAGGTCGGCTTCACGAAGGTTGGCTTCACGAAGGTTGGCTTCACGAAGGTTAGCCCGCTCTCCGCCACACCCTCTCAGCCAAAGCTCATGATTTTTTAGGATTTCTTTCATTTTTTCTTTTGTAAACTGCATATTCTACACACCTCATTCTCAAAGTCCTGAAAAATCTTACTTTACACCATTTTGTATTCCGTTTTATCAAAATGTGGCGTACTCCCCCCTCCTTTAGGCATTGGGCGTGTCAACGGAACGTATATCGTTTTTTCACAAATTTCACCGCACCACACACACCACATTACATCCATAAGCGGAGATCCGTTTCCTCGTTCTTTAAACAAAAAATCAGGTCTCCATGTCAGCGGCAAAATATATGATGGTGTAACATCACAAAACAAATCAAATCTTTTTGCAGCATGCCAATATTGCGACTTGAGAAGCAAAGCGAATGGCTTTCTGTGTTCGTGGCACCGTCGAATAAACTTGTCTGCGATAGAAAATGGCGGGTTTGTTATAATCCAATCGCAGTCTTTTAATGTGACTTCCAGGAAATCTTCTCCTGTTTGAATATCGCTTTTCTTCACACACATTCCGTTTTTTTCTAAAACGGAAACCATGTGCCCCTCTCCACAAGCTGGCTCCCAAATTACCGTATCTTTTGGTAAATGTAGAAAATCAAGAAGTGCTTGCGTTACCTCGGGCGGAGTGGGGTAGAAATCTGACTTCGATCTTCCGTAAGCGGAATTCCCACCTGATATTCTACTGGCTACTAATTTTTCCAATCCAATGCCCCCTTTGCGCTGTTTTCCATGATTAAACGCGAACGGTCCGAAAGCCAATTATGATTTCTTGCGTGAAAAGCATCCCCGAGTTGAATAATATCAGGAAAGTTGTGACACGCTGTTTTTATGGCGTACTTCTGTTTAGCAAGGCTTGCGACAGCTCTGGATATCTCTGCTTCTTCCATTCTTTCCGCAGTGGATAACGTATTATCTACTGCAATTTTTATTCTCTGTCCAAGTATTTCTTGCAGTTCTAATAATGTCATATTCAAAACTCCCTCCCGGCTCACAATCTAAGATCAAAAAAGCCTGTAATTTAATTCTTCGTCGAGCATAGACCACCTAAACGATTTATCAGGAACAATCAAACCATCATCCTCCGCTTGAAAACGTCTCTCAAAGTCGTGAACTGTATGTCCGTCCGCTTTAAATGTAACCGGACTATCCTTGTCCCATTTCAGCATCAGCGCCCACAACTCCGGGTAGTTCTTGCGCAGAAGCCGGAGCTGCCCGACACTCTTATTGTGGCAAAACCAGCAGCCGCCACGGGCTGCGGTGGTGTAGATAGGGGATAGTAGGTCGTTGTCCTCACATCATTGCCGACAGTAGGACTCAGTCCAGCCGGCCTCTACCAGTGGGGACCGTTTTTTCTCTGACAAGACGTGAAATCGGTTCGGCTCATCAGAGGCAATTCCTATGTACTGTATGGTGCCTTTTGACACCGATGATAATATGTGCTCCTTTAGGCGGCTGTTGCACCACGGTCCGCGCTGGAATGGCCAGCCGTAAATTTTCCCGGCTATTCTGGACTTTTCCCCATGGCAAACCATGTAGAAAATGTCTTGATAGGATCGCTTTGCTCGAACGTGCTCCACCTCAATGCCCCACCGTTCCCTGATGATGGCATCGGCCTTTGATTTGAACTCCACCATCGGCGGCAGGTCGGCAGGGATGGTATCGGTTGCCCAAACCTCCGCTGTAACAACTCTATCGATAGGCCAGCCAAGAAGCTCACACGCCCCAAAGCAAGCCATAGAATCCTTCCCGTAACTTAATGATAAAATGTGCTCAGGCATATCTCCAGCTTAAACCTCCAGCAGTCTTTGCCTTCCCGTTGCAACACCTAGAAATGTGACTATGGTATGCACCAGTTACTCTTTCTGCTTCTTTTGTGCTTTCAAATATCATACCTGTGTCAACGCACACAATTTTCTTTGCCTTTTCCCCTGTTGAAATGTTTCGAATTTGCGTTTCTGCTGACCTTCTTGCTCTGCCACCATAAGCGTTATTATATTGGATAGTACACCACTCTAAGTTGTCCGCCCTGTTGTTCGACTTATTTTCATCTTTGTGATTTACAATCGTCATCCCTTCCGATTGAGAAACAAACGCAAACGCGACAAGTCGATGGACCTTATACCTTTTCCGGTCTCCATTTTTTGTAGTGTTACTTGTTTGTATCCCCTTACATCATCCGGTATAAGGAATTTCCCCCTTCTAACACTATAAACATCACCCAAATTTGAAACCTTATATAGTCCCTCAAAACCAGGAACATCTTTCCACAAAATATTCTCAGCCACGATCTGCATCACCTTCCTCTCCCTCCGGCGGTCTAAAAATTACAACCATACTCGGAAACGGTGCGTTCATCGTCTTACCATTGCCGTCAACAACTGGCTTGCCTCCAACCTCAAACGCTAAACGCCCCCTTATGAATCTGATTTCTGCTTTTCCATAGATGTAATCGTGGAACCATTTCGTGTCTGTTCTTGCAGGAAGAAGCATAACAACCGTAGACCCTCTTGCTCCAGATGCAACAGAAGCAGCAAGGACCCAACGCCAAATATTCCTCCCATATGGCGGGTTGCACCAAACAATTCCATCCCACGGCTGTGAAAGACCGTCTATCTCGGGACTATAAAACTTTTCGCACTTTGTATTTTCTGACGTTGCACAAGCATCCAGAGTGAAATGGAATTCTTTGTTCAGCTTATCAAAAAAATCTTGTGGCGTTTCCCACATTTCGGACCTGCTGGAAAACATTACTTCTGTATTCAATCCTGCATCTCCCTCCAAATCCTACTTGCCACCACGTCCTTGCTGCCCTGGTATTTGCCGTTGTAGCGTTCTACGATCTCACCGGCCACTGTGTGATAGGATACCTGGCAAATCTCCATACCGGGATACACACGAACCGGCTGGACACATTCCAGCTCCAGGGTCCAGTTTCCGCAGAAACCAACATCCCCAAACCCGGCGGTGACATGGATCGCAAGTCCCAGCCGCCCAATAGAGGACCGTCCTTCCAGTTTGGGAACGAAGTCCCGGCTCTCCGTCCATTCCATGGTCTTTGCTAAATACAGCCGCCCAGGCTTGAGTACATAACCATCTTCCGGGATGATAATGGTCCTGGTGCGGTTGTCCTGCTTTGGGTCCAGGACAGCTTCTGTGTACACCATAAGCTCAGGTGCGAGGCGGAGATTGTAGCTGTTTGGGTTCAATCTGTCCTCGCTGAAATCCTCAATATATAGGCCACCAACGGTATTCTGGATTCTAATTTCGTTTCCGGTCAAAATCATCTAAAACTTGGGCGGCGGAAACCCCTTGCTTTAGCTATGGGGAGGAAGCCGCCCAGCCTCCTTTCTTGTTGTTTTTTTACCAAATGTGCCGCAAAACCCCTGCCTTTAGGTATGGGGAGTGTCAAATCAAATGTCCTCCCCGACAATCTTTTTGTATGTCTGCTCTAACTTTCCGTCTGCATAATCTGCATCGACGGAATCCATCAATCCGCCATAGTCGTTTATGGTTTCGTCTAGTTTTTCCCGAAACCGTTGAATTCGTTCCGCACCAAACCCAAATGAATCATTCAGGGTAATTGCGGTGGCATAATAAACAGTAGTAAGCGTCCGGCGGATTAGTGCCAACCGTTCTTCGTCCTTCATTACGATCCGTTGGCGTTGCAATTTTCGTGCGTAGTCGTTCTTCACTTTTTTGTTCCTCCGCGCAAAACAAATTCCCTATTTTTTCCCGTCATCGTAACGGAAAGAATAATCATAAAATTTAAACGGATTTTGTGTTTCTCCATTGCATCTTCTCCTTACGGATCTGACACACATAAAATGCGCCTTTGCGGCATCCTCTGCGCAACGATAAGCAGCGATTATTTCGCCGTTACTGTCATACGCAACAACTGGCCTCCTATGCGGCTTTGTTTCTCCGATCTTCCGAAGTTCCAAATTTACAAGAGAGTAATCGGAACCGCCCGCTTTTCCAAAGACAGCATATCCTTCCGGGACTGCCCCATTAAACGAAGTCCAGACAAGTCTTTTCGCGCTGATTTGCGTTCTTTTCCCGTTTGGCAAAACCAATCGAAACATGTATTGTACAGAGTTCTTTCCGCTTACTATTTTTTTATTCTTTATTCTTTGCCATTTGTTTTCGCCAATTAGTTTTTCAACAATTCCCTCGTCCGAAATTCTGTATTGGAACTTGTAGCCACCTAAGTATTTCCACATAGCGATTTATTCAGCGCCTTTCTTTTTCGCCTTTTGTAAACGCAATTCGCTCTCTCTGACTGCGGATCATCCCAATGTCTCCGATTTCGATTTGTTGAAAGCTGGAAATAGATTCTTGTATGTCGATCAAAGAAATATCCCCAAACTTTTCGCAGTAATAGGCCAAATCCTCTTTGATGGCCTGTAGGTCCTTTTCGTTGGAAGAAACAGAAAACAAAAGTAAAAATCGTTGGTTCATGGTATCAACCTCTTTCGTTCCTTTTACTCTGCCTGTTTTCTTTTCAGCATTTCAATCGCCCTTTTCCGGTTTTCTTCCCATTCTTCGCTGGAAATGTTTTCCGTTGTTGTTAGAAGAATTTTTGATTTCACTTCGCTGTTTTGGGAAATTATTTCCTGCATCTTTTTGATATCAGCAGCAATGTCTTCTTTGGTTCTTTCTGGGAAAGGAAGCGGCTTCGGTTCTGGATTTTTCTGCGCTTCCTGTCCGAATGGAAGCTGTTGGAGGGCCTTTTCAGAAAACGAGTTTGCAAGCGCCTTGATATCTTCTGGCAATGACTCAAAACGGTTCACTTCCGCAATTTTGGCCCGATAGGATCGCTGAAAGTTGGAAGCGACAACGCTTTGCAACGCATCCTCTGGCATTAAGGCCCAATCTCTTAATTGCTCCGGGGAGCGAACAATTCTTTGCAAAACCGGAGGAAGTGCAGCGAATTCTTCTTTTGCGTTATACGCGCTTCTTCTGACCGCTTTTCTTACCAAGTCCCAGGCTTCCATTTCTGTGTTTGTTTCTGGTTTTGTGATCTGGTTTATCTTCTCTCGCACGGCACCAACTGTGGGAGGATATCCTTCCTTCTGCGTGGCGATCAAAGCCTTTACACCAGCCGCCACAATAGCCGCATCATCATTTGCAAACATCTCTTGCCAAAGTGCAATGACAGTTAAAGCATCCTCCCTGCTTATGCCGCGATAGTACGCAGGAAAAGCGGCTTTTAAAATCGACATGATTTTCAGCGTTTCTTTTCGGTCCAATCTGATTCCTCCTCCTCTCGCAAGATTTCCAAAAATTGGTTTCCGCTTTGATACCCGCCGGATTTCTCCCAGTTCTTTGCCCTGTTTCGTCGTTCTTCTTTTTCCTTTTCCTCTTTCAGCCGGGGAATCACCCAGTTTAAAATTGCCCGGTAGTCGCTTCTGTATTTTCTCCCTGATTGCCCCTTGTAGTTATCCAAAATCTCAATCAGCCTATTCGTGTCGACAGTTCCGTGAGTGGCGAGTAGTTTGTCATGCTCGTCATTGGTCAGGAATACAAATTCTGCCCATTGGACTTTCGGCTTGGATGTTCTTTTGGAGGGGGACGTTTTTGCGGAAGTTTTTTCGTCTGTTGCCTCCGCATCGCTTTCGCGGGCGTTTACTGCGGGGGGAGGAAGGGAAGTAGGGGTAGTTGGGGGGGGATTATAG
>AVOA01001030.1_pt1 | contig 16570 bp, 14 predicted proteins | sample 80171 | NCBI WGS metagenome assembly AVOA01 (sample SAMN02954237, study PRJNA213161) | gut metagenome | biome: terrestrial; feature: piglet; material: feces; isolation source: piglet diarrheic feces | host: Sus scrofa | place: China
CCTTTCTAAGCCTCTTTAGGCCTTTCTAAGCCTTTGCTGACTGCTGACTAAGCCTTCCTAAGCCTTCTTGAGCCTTCCTAAGCCTTTGCTGACTGCTGACTAAGCCTTCCTAAGCCTTCTTGGGCCTTCCTAAGCCTTTGCTGACTAAGCCTTCCTTAGCCCTCCCCGACGGGGAGGGTTGGGAGGGGCTCTTTACCTTAACCTTTATCTGGTCGAATCCCTCGCCGTAGACGCCGATGACGCTGCTCTGCGACACGAAGGCGCGCGGATCTATCATCTTGATGAGGCGGAAGATGAGCACCGACTCGCTCTTCTTGGCGAGCAGACATATCACCTTCATCTCCTTACCCGTATACCATCCGTGACCGTCGAGGATAGTGAGCGTGTGGTCGGTCTTCTTGGTGATGGCGCTTGCTATCTCCTGATACTTGTGCGAGAAAATCATGAACTGCACCGATTGCCGTTGCACGCTCATCACGTAGTCGAGCATGGTACACTCGATGACCATCGTACACAGACCGAACACCACCATCTGACAGCGCTGCGGGAACGGACCGAAAGAGTCGATGGCGAGACAGCTGCCGATGATGACGAGGTCGACCATGATGAGACCCTTGCCGAGCGACACATTATAGTGTTTGTTCACTACGGCAGCGATGATGTCTGTTCCACCCGTGCTGCCGTTGTTCAGGAACACTATTGCCAGTGACGTGCCCGTGAGCATACATCCGATGATGAGCGACATGAAGTCGTTACCCTCGCCCATGAGTTTGTAGAAGGTGCCGTCGGGCATCTCCACTATCTTCTGCGCCAGGTCGAGCATCACGGTTATGGCTATCGTGGCATAGATGGTTTTGGCAAGGAACTTTATTCCAAGCTCCTTCAGAGCCGCCACGATGAGCACGGCGTTGATGATGAAAAATGTCCATTGAACTGGAAATTTAGTGGCATAGAACACGATGGCTCCGATACCGGCGATGCCTCCGGTTACGATTTCGTAAGGCAACAGGAAAACGGTGAAACCGAAGGTGTAAAGCAGTAAGCCGAGAGTAATGCTGAAATAGTCTTTCGCTTCTTGCCAGATAATTTTGCGGTCGATGGTCATAGGATTTATATTTGTTACTTTATAACGACATTCACGATCTTCTTAGGTACGACAATCACCTTAACGACTGTCTTTCCGTCGAGATACTTCTTGCTCTGCTCGTCGGCGAGCACTGCAGCCTGAATCTCGTCGTTGGTAGCGTCGGCAGCGAACTTCTTCTGGAAGCGTGCCTTGCCGTTGAACGACACGGTGAGCTGCACCTCGCTCTCTACGAGATACTGCGGGTTGAACACGGGCCACTGTGCGTCGCATACGGTCGTGGTGTTGCCTAAGGCGTGCCACAGCTCCTCTGCGATGTGCGGAGCGAACGGCGCGATGAGCACCACGAGCTGCTCGAGCACCTGCTTTGAGCGGCACTTCTGCTGTGCCAGCTCGCCCACGGCAATCATGAACGCCGAGATAGAGGTGTTGTAAGAGAAGTGTTCGATATCCTCAGTCACCTTCTTTATGAGCTTGTGCAGGCTCTTGAGGTTGTCGGCTGTAGGCTCTGCGTCTGAGGGCAGGAACTCGTCGGTGCGGTTCTCGTAGAACAGCGCCCAGAACTTCTTGAGGAAGCGGAAGCAGCCGTCGATGCCGTTGGTGTCCCAAGGCTTGCTTGCCTCCACCGGACCGAGGAACATCTCGTACAGACGCAGCGTGTCGGCGCCGTACTTCTCCACGATCATGTCGGGGTTGACGACGTTGAACATCGACTTCGACATCTTCTCTACAGCCCAGCCGCAGATGTACTTGCCGTCCTCGAGCACGAACTCGGCGTTGGCATACTCCGGTCGCCATGCCTTGAACGCCTCGATGTCGAGCACGTCGGCGCTCACGATGTTCACGTCTACGTGTATCGGTGTGACGTCGTAGTCCTTGCGCAGGTTGTACGATACGAAGACGGGGGAGTTAGAGGGGGCTGTGCGGTTTACGCGGTATACGAAGTTGGAGCGACCCTGAATCATGCCCTGGTTGACGAGTTTCTGGAACGGCTCCTCCTTGCACGACACGCCGAGGTCGAAGAGGAACTTGTTCCAGAAGCGCGAGTAGATGAGGTGGCCCGTAGCGTGCTCGCAGCCTCCTACGTAGAGGTCTACGTTCTGCCAGTAGTTGTCGGCGTCCTTGCCCACGAGGCATGTGTCGTTGTGCGGATCCATATAGCGCAGGTAGTAAGCCGATGAGCCGGCGAAGCCCGGCATGGTGTTCAGCTCGAGCGGGAAGACAGTCTTGTTGTCCACGAGCGCCTTGTCTACCACCTTGCGCTTCTCCACGTCCCACGCCCACATCTTGGCACGTCCCAACGGCGGCTCGCCGGTCTCTGTAGGTTTGTATGTCTCAATCTCGGGCAGCAGCAGCGGCAGGCAGTCCTCGGGCACCATCTGCGGCATACCGTCCTTGTAGTAAACAGGGAACGGCTCGCCCCAGTAGCGCTGACGCGAGAAGATAGCGTCGCGCAGACGATAGTTGACCTTCACGCGGCCCATGCCCTTCTCCGTCACGAACTGCTTTGTCTTTGCGATAGCCTCCTTAACACTAAGTCCGTTGAGCGAGAAACCGTTCAATGTCTCCTTGCCAGCGGCAGGCGAGTTGCATACGATGCCCTCCTTGGCGTCGAAGCTCTCCTCCGACACGTCGGCGCCCTCGATGAGCGGCGTGATAGGCAGGTTGAAGTGCTTGGCGAAGGCATAGTCGCGCGAGTCGTGCGCCGGAACAGCCATGATAGCTCCCGTGCCGTAGCCTGCAAGCACGTATTCTGAGATCCAGATAGGAATGTTCTCGCCGGTGAACGGGTTCACGGCATACGAGCCGCTGAACACGCCCGTCACGTTGTGGTTAGCCATGCGGTCGAGCTCCGTGCGCTTCTTCACGTAAGCTAAGTACTCGTCCACCTCAGCCTTATGCTCTGCTGTGGTGAGCTGCGCCACGAGTTCGCTCTCCGGCGCCAGCACCATGAACGTTACGCCGAAGATAGTGTCGGCGCGAGTGGTGAAGATAGTGAAGTCGAAGTCCTGACCAGCCACCTTGAACTGCATCTCCGTACCCTCACTTCTGCCTATCCAGTTCTTCTGTGTCTCCTTGATAGAGTCGCTCCAGTCGACAGTCTCCAGACCGTCGAGCAGGCGCTGCGAGTAAGCCGATGTGCGCAGACACCACTGCTGCATCTTCTTCTGCACGACGGGGAAGCCGCCGCGCTCGCTCACGCCATTCACCACCTCGTCGTTGGCAAGCACCGTGCCCAGACCGGCGCACCAGTTCACCATCGTCTCGCCGAGGTAAGCGATGCGGTAGTTCATGAGCGTCTTCTGCTTCTCCACGTCGCTCATGGCGCGCCACTCTTCTGCTGTGAACTCCAGATGCTCGCTCTCGGCGACATCCAGACCCTCGGTGCCCTTCTCGTTGAAGTGCTCTACGAGCTTCTCAATCGGCTGCGCCTTCTGGCACGAGTTGCAGAAGAACGAGCCGAACATCTTCTCGAATGCCCACTGAGTCCAGTGGTAGTACTTCGGGTCGCAGGTGCGAATCTCGCGGTCCCAGTCGAACGAGAAGCCGATGTTGTCGAGCTGCTGACGATAGCGTGCGATGTTAGCCACGGTAGTCACCTCAGGGTGCTGTCCGGTCTGAATAGCATACTGCTCAGCGGGCAGTCCGTATGCGTCGTAGCCCATAGGGTTGAGCACGTTGAAGCCCTTCAAGCGCTTGTAGCGTGCGTAGATGTCCGATGCGATATAGCCAAGCGGATGGCCTACGTGCAGACCGGCTCCCGACGGGTAGGGGAACATGTTGAGTACGTAGAACTTCTCCTTTGCAGGGTCCTCAGTGGTGTGGTAAGTCTTGTCCTTCACCCACTGGCTCTGCCATCTCTTTTCTATTTCTCTGAAGTTGTATTCCATTGATTTTATACTGTTTTTATGCAAAGTTACGTCTTTTTCTTTATAAATAGGTGGGTTTGCCTGTAAAAAAATATTGTGCGGTAGCGATATGGCGTTCAGCTTGTCTGATATTTGCAGTAAAAACCTCACGAAAAGTCATCGTCACCCGTACGGAATCCGATTGGACGGCGTACGGAATCTGATTGGACGGCGGACGGAATCTGATCGGACGGCGAACGGAATCTGATTGGGCGGCGGACGCAAACGGTGGGAAAAGCTTAAAAAAAATCCGCAACACCTGCTGTGCAGGCATTGCGGATAAAGGATTATTTTATTGTGCTTCTATTATTAACATGCTACTACAAAAGGATGTTACTTGATGTCGTCGTAGGCATTCACTGCCTGCTCGAAACGCTCGTTGATCTGCTCGAACGAGTAGAGGCCGTCGGCGTTCTTCTGGAGGCCCTTGAACGAGAGCGGGAAGACCTGCGGAGCATGGTCGAGGTCGAGCGGCGCGTTATGCTGCAGCTGGTCGGTGCTCTGGTATACGAGGTTAACGCCTACGTACTCCTTGCCCGTAGCCTTCTCGATCCACTTCTCGTAGACCACCTTGCTGCCTATTTGCACCAGTTTTTTAATCTTTTAAACATATAGGTTTAATATGAAAAGATTGTTTTTGCTTTCAATAACAGATTAATATCCATTTTGTGGCTGACGATTGGGGCAAGACTTCAGCAAGCAACGGTAGCGTTGCAGGTCGAGTTCGACGGCTGCTTTTTTGTTAGTAACCTCTAATACTTCTGCGTTGAGTTTGCGGAGAAGAGTAGTCTGTTCGGCAAAACGTTCCTCTTTAAGTTTTAACTGAGCCTGTAGAAAATCGACAGTCTCCTTTAGCGTATGAAATTCTACGGAATCGGCTTCCGCTTCTGCTTTTCTGCGGTTGTATTTGTGCATAATCAGAAACTTAACGAACTCGAAACCGCCGAGCGCCGTTACGGTGGAAACTATAATATCTATTATCATTTGGTCTTATTATTAAGTTTTAAAAATTAAAAATTAAAAAAACGCCCTCGAGCGCATGGCCTTTGGGCGTGGAATTATAGCGAGTTTTTATGGCGCTGGGTTAGGTTTGACCGCGCCTTTGTTGACCTCTGCGAGAGTGGTGGGCTTGAACTGAGCGGCTTTGAACGAAGCGCGCTTCATGGCCTCACGTGACACGGATTCGCCGGTTGGAGTACAAGCAAAACGATACTGTATGATATGAAGCTGCGGCTTGAATTCCTCGACATTAGCGCAGGCTTTAGATCGAAACGCCAATCTGAAGATTGCTAGGTTGTCGAGCTTCACTTTCTTGCCGAGACGTGTGAGTTCGTGGATGCAGGTAGTCATATCGCCGAGGATAGCTTTTATCTGACCTTTCGAGAATGGCGTGTTGTGGTTAGCCATGTGTTCGGCGAGGCCGTCGAGATCGATAATTTCCTTGTGTTTGGGTCTTGCATACCACAAGTTCTTGGAGGCGTTGTTGGCTTTTGACTGGTAGATAGTGTATTCCATATTGTTATTGTTTTTGTGTTGTTATTCTTTTTCGACATCGGCACGACGTGTATCGTCTTTTGTTACGAGTTTGAATTGTACGCCGAGATCTTCAGGCCAATGACGTCCACGCTGATGTTTGCCAGTGCCACGTACACGCATGCGGAGACCGATGATGTTGTTGGCTACGCAGAATTCTTCCTTGTGGGCGCAGCCTTTGCTACGAATGTTATACTGGAAGATGCCGAGTTCGGGAATCTTGACCTTGTAGCCTTCTTGGCAGAGTTCGAGGATGCAGGAGATCATGTCGCAGAGGACACCTTCGACCTGCGCAGGAGAGTGGGCAGAGGAATGTGATGCCATGTGTTCGGCGAGACCTCGAGTATCGACTACGCCGTCGTAGTGGATGCAGGGGTACCAAAGGCCCTTTGAGGCGTTGTTGGCTTTTGATTTATACAAACTATACTTAAACATAAAAGAAAAAGGATTAGTTAAACATGTTGATTGTATTGCAAAGATACAAAGAGGGTAGATAGAAAGCAAGAAAAAGAGTTGTTGGGGAGGCTGAAAACGAGAGATTAAGGAATATTAACATGAAAAACGCACGGCGAGGACGCCGTGCGTGAGCCTGTGATTTAGATAGTGTGAGCCTGTGATTTGCGACTCGTCAGCGTGAGGTTTCTGCCTGCGAGCGTGGAGAGATGAAAGAGGAGCACGGCGAGCAGCCACAGCACGCAGGCGAGGACGGCAAGCACGGGTTGGGGGACGTGTGCAGACAGCTGCGGCTGGAGACAGACGAGGACGGTGGCGAGTGTTGCATCAATGTAAAGAAAGATGCGATAGCAAGTTTTTCGGAATGAGTGTTTGTTGACCATATGTGTACGAAGTTTAGTTAAAGGAAGTCTAAGATAGTTAAAAGATTAGGGCCTACCTAAGGGTTTAAGTTTAGTTAACGTTTTTTTTTTTTTGTTTGCAAATGTGGTGGTACATTTGCAGCGGACGAACGAAGATTAAAAACTTAATATTTAATATTTAAAACTTAATAATAAGCCCTATGCGAATAGAGCGAAATATAGAGAATAAATTTTATAATATATATATATTATAATTTTTGATTTGAATATTTTAGGGCACGAGTACGAGCCTTATTATTAACTTTTAAAGATTAAAAATTAAGAAAATCGGGTATTCGTTCAATAAACTAATCTAAAAATAAAGATATGATTTTTATCGGAAGAATCACGAAAGTGGGAGAAGCGCAGACGTACACTTCTCGCACGGGAGAGACAAAGACTCTGAGACGAGTCTGCTTGACACAAGGCGCGGACAGCATGGCCGCTACGGCATTGGGCGAGATGTGCACGACGGTTGGCAATATGCCGACGAACACGTATGTTGTGGCCGATGTGTCGATGAGTTTCAGAGAGTGGCAAAGTCAGCAGGGCGGCACACAGCAGTCGACTGACGTATTATTGAATCGTATAGCACCACTTTAGAGTATGGAAAAGAAAGAGAAAAACGAGCGCGCTCTGCCGAAGCGTGTGCGTGGCGTGGCTACTATTGATGAGATGTTCGGTGTGGTGTTCAAGCCTTTTTCAGAAGGCGTGTCGCGCAAGGAAGATGTGAAGACGGTGCGTTCTTCGAGCCTTTACACGACCGCAGGAGAGAAGAAGCGCAGCAAGGTGTGTCATTTATCGGTGGATGCGGATGCGAAAGACCCCATCGGAGATATGTTGGAGGATTTCGTGCGGCTGACGAAGAGCGATGTTGTGTGTGCTTACACGTCGGCGAGAGGCAAGAAGTTGTTGGAGAATGACGCGCTGCGCATTGTGGCAAACAAAACGAAGCGCACTGTAACGACCACGATAACGATAAACATCGGTGTAACGCCGAACTATGAGAAAGAACTGTTTAACCAATTTCAGGAGATATTAAAATGTTTTACTTTCAACCAACGTTTTTTAGTCAGCTTTCGCAGTGTACGGAAGTAGAGTTTTCTCTGCTTGTGCAGTCGGACAACGTTAACAGACGAATTTCGGAGTATCGCAAGCGTAGAGCCGAGATAGAGAAGATGAAGAAGGATGGTGAGCAGGAAGCTGTCATAAAAACGGCGGAGCAAGAGGCTGCGAAAATAAAGCGCGGTTTGCCTGGCATCACATTCCAAGCGACTTTTGAGGAGTCGCTGTCGAAGAACGGACACCGTGGCGTATGGCGCAAGCAGAGTGCAGCGCACTTGAACGGTCTTTTCGTTTGTGACTTTGACCATGTGGACGACCCCAAGGCTAAGTTTGAAGAATGGGCAAAGTTAGGCCCTTTGTTCAGTGAGAAGATACTGCTTGTGTTTATCACAGCGAGCGGCAAGGGCTTAAAAGTAGTAGCCAAGGCAGATGTAAACGATGGCAACATCATAGACAACGCGCGAAAGTTGGCTGCGACATTGGGGATGGAGACCGACGAGAGCTGCAAGGACGCGAGCCGTCTGAGTTTTTGCCCTGGCCAAGATGATATACTTTTCTTAAACAATGAACTTTTTACTTATGAAAACAAAGAATTTGAAGAAGCTTTTGGCGACGATTATCGCAATAATCATTCTTCCGGCCACATGGAACATGTTGTTGATACTAAACGTGGCAAGTGCAATACTGGGCATCAGCGCACGTCTACTGCGCCGAGCAGCGGACAGAGTGGAGCATCTAACGGAAGTGCGCAAGGAATTGCGCAAGGTGACGGCTGTGGAGTACATAGTCTTATTTTAGATACGGACGAGAATGGCAACTACACTTACAGAGGCGTCAAGTACGCCGACATCATCGAATCCCTTGTCGCCGCGCGAGGCGGCTATCCAACTGCTGGCGGCCGCCACCTCTTCACTTTGCAGCTGGCTTCCGACCTACGGTATATATGTGACAACAACGCATCGGCTCTCGTTGAAATCCTCATGCTATCAAGAAGTGCTAAGGAAATCGAGCAAGAACGCGGTCGGCGAGAGATCGAGGACATTGCTACTGCGGCTACAGGTCACAATCTGCTCAACTACATGCCAAAGAGGTTACGGACTGCACTTGAGAGTGTTGGTATACGAACCTCTGGAAGCGGTATTGATGCAGAAGATGGAAAAGCAAATACGATCGATTATAAGTACTGGTGGGGACGTCTTATGCCTCTCCTTGGTCCAGGTCTCGCAGAAGCGGTCGCTCCCTTTAGAGATGAAATAAAGTTGGGCGGCGTGCTGGCAGCAGGAGCTATGTTTGGCAGTTATCTGACAAAATGCTGGTGGGAGCACTACGACGGCGAGCGCCGACGTTTGTCGTTCTTGGTCTACATTGTGGGCGATGCCGCAAGCGGCAAGTCGTTCATCATCGACCTTGATAGAAATATCATGTCTTGTATGCGCTATAACGACAAGATAGGCCGTGACTGGGAGCGAGAATATAAAGAGGACAAGGCAAGACGAGCAACGAGCCGCAAGGACCAGGGCAAGGAAGCACAGGAGATAAAACACCCTGTTATCAGAGTTGTGCCTTCTACGATATCAAACGCCATGTTCTACAGACGCTCGATGGACGCTGTTGCGGATGTAGGAGGAGAAGAAATGCACTTGCACTTGTACACGTGCGAGTCGGAATTGTCAACTGCGCTACGTGCTCAGATTGGTTCGTGGGCAGGTAAGTTGGACTTGGAGTGCAAGAGCTTCCAAAACGAGTATGCCGGTGTGGACTATGCCAACGAGCAGAGCGTTAACGGCTTGATACAAGTAAACTGGAATCAGGTAGTGTCGGGCACGATGGACGCCATGCGTCGAAAGATAACCTCTGCGACCGTGCTTGACGGCTTGGTTACGAGATTGGCTCTTTTCGTGATGCCGTCTAACGACTTCACGATGATAGACCGCAAGAAAGTGAAGAGCGACCGATCGAGAGAAGAAGCGTTGAAGACTTGGGGCTTCAGACTTGACAAGTTGCAGGGCAACCTGCCTTGTGAACGCTTGGTTGATGCCGCCTACAAGTGGTGTGCAGACAAAGCGGAACAGGCGAAGTTTGAGGGAGACAAGATAATGGACTACTTCAGAAAGCGTGTTCCGATGTACATGGTTCGCTACGGCTTGGTAAGAGCCGTGTTGCGACAGTACGACGAGTTCCAAAAGACAGGCAACTTGGAGATTGACGATAAAGATGTGGAGTTTGCCGAGCTGATAGGCGACTACCTCCTTTACATACAGCAGTATATGTACGGACAGCAGATAGAAGAAGCGTTGGAGGTGCAGAACCGAGATTTCAGACCGAGACAACGAAAGTCGCGTTTCGTTGAAATATACGCACAGCTGCCCGAAGTGTTTGAAGCAAAAGACTTGGTGCAGCACGGATACAAGCAAAGTTCGGCAAGCGTGCTGGCGTCGAAGTTGAAGGCATCGAAGATAATTGAGGCTGTAGGTAAAAGCAAGTGGCGCAAACTGACAAAAGACATTTCGACCTTTACGTTGTACTAAGAAAGAGCGCCCTTTTCGGAGGGCGTTTTTTAATTTTTAATTTTTAATTTTTAATAATAAGGCAATATTATGTATATAGAGGCGACAGTTATCAGCATGTCAATAGGTAGTCGAAAGACAGAAAAACGAATAATAAAAGTGGTAGAGATGAAGCTAAAATGGCACAACTGTATAGTGTTGGCTGTGTGCAAATACCCTTTGGCTTTTCGACTTCGGAGTGTAGACGTAGGAGATGTTTTGGCTTTGTTTGTTACGGCTAAGACGAAAAAATATAGAAGCGAATTGAGCGGCGAGTGGGAGTTTTACACGGAAAACTACGTGGAGGAATTTTCCATAATGTCGTAAACGGAATAATGCTGACCCTTCTTAGGAATGGTATATTCGGCAAGGCATCTGGTGCTATTGCCGGCTATCTCCCATTTGGAAAGACCGGCATTGCGTATTGCTATCCAACAGATACGCTTATCGCCGTCGCACTGCTGGGTGTATACCTTGTAGATTCGGTTGCTACCCACCTGGTACTGGCGTCTATCGCTGTTGTTCGAGAAGATAATTTCTCCAAACTCGGTGCCTACCCACACGACAGAGTCTCCCTCGGCAGATATTGATGAAAGACAATTGTTAAGATAATATTCTGATTCGTTCAGGGATGGTTCTTTCTTCTCATTGCACGACACCAGGAGCGAGGCGGTCAGAATAGTGAGAATGAAAGAGAATAGATTTCTCATAGTTTTTATACTTGCATAGTGTGGTGCTTGAGCATGGACTGTGTCTGTACGGTAATCTGTATATTGCCGTACAGGCACAGTCCATGCTCCATATTCTATATTTAATATTAATGTAGTATGTTTCTGCAAAAACACCTTTATAGATGCTATAACTTTCTGTTTGCTTCGAGCGCTCTTTGCCAGTTGCCGCCCCATATCTTCGCCATATCTTCTTCCGAATAGCGGCGGCGCAGCAGCTCTTTTGTGAAGTTTATCAGTTCGGAGGCGTCGGCAAGTCCGGGCACGCCACCATCGCCGTCGAAGTCGGTGCCAAGTCCCACATGGTCGATGCCCATTACGTTGATGGCATGTTCGAGGTGGAGCATTGCGTCGTTGATGCAAGCTTTGCCGTCGGTGCGCAGAAAGCCGTTGTAGAGTGTTATCTGGCATACTCCATCTTTTGCGGCGAGGGCTCGCATTTGGTCGTCGGTGAGGTTGCGCGGCACGTCGCACAACGCCTTGCTGTTGCTGTGCGAGCATACTATTGGCTTCGCCGATATCTCCAGCGCATCGTAGAACGACTTCTCGCCGGCATGACTCATGTCCACCATCACTCCCAAGCGGTTCATCTCGCGTATCACCTCAGCGCCGAACGTCGATACGCCGCCGTGAGTATTGAGACTGCGGCGCGCCGAGTCGCATATCTGATTGTCGCCATTGTGACAAAGAGTGATGTATACTATGCCGCGGTCGGCAAAGTGCTTCACGTTCCGCAAGTCGTTCTCTATCGCAAGACCGTTCTCTATACCTATCATCAGCGATTTTACTCCATTGCGCTTGTTGCGCAGCAAGTCCTCACGGCTTCGCGCCAAGGCGATGTATCGCGAGTCGCTGAGCACAATCTCGTCAATCTTGTCGAAGATAAGGTCGGCGTAAGCTTTCGGTGTGTCGACGGGGAATGGTGCTACGTCGGCGAAAGTTTCCTCCGGCTTAGGCTGTGGCAGATATGCCACCATCGTCACCGCGTCCGTCCTGCCCTCGTTCATTTTGTGCAGGTCGTAGAGCACTTTTGGGTCGCGATGGTCGAAGCACACGCCTTGCGGGAAGAACATCGGCGTGTCGCAGTGTGAATCAATCGTGAGATTGCGCTGGTGGAACAGTTTTGCGCGTCGCAGCACATCGCCCTCCTCCACAAGCCACTTGAAGAGCGGCAGTCCGTCATCACCGAGCCACTCCGGATGCCATTGCACTCCGAGCACAGCCTTATGTTCGTTACTCTCTATTGCCTCAACCACGCCGTCGAGCGCCCGCGCAGTTATCTTGAAGCGTTCGCCCGGCGCAGCCACAGCCTGATGGTGGAACGAGTTGACGAATATTTTCTCCTTATTATATATATTATAGAGCACGCTGCCTTTCTCTATTTCCACGGTGTGCGTCGGTTCTGAACGGTCGGCATCCTGCGAGTGTCGGTAGTTTGTCGGATCGTGCGAGATGTCCTGGTGTACCCGTCCTCCGAGCGCCATAGCAAGTGTCTGCACGCCGCGGCAGATGCCCAGCATCGGAATCTGCCGGTCGAACGCCAGTCGGGTTATGAGCAGTTCGGGCAGGTCGCGCACGTTGTTGATGTTATGCAGCGCAGGCGAAGGCTCCTCATCAGCCCACAGCGGATTGAAGTCGCCGCCGCCTGTGAGCAGCAGAGCGTCGATAGTTTCGAGCGTATCGAGCAGTACGTTGCGGTCTGCCACTGGCGGAATGAGCACGGGCGTGCCTCCTGCCTTTATAATCTGACGGTAGTAGCGGTCGCGCACTGTAGCGTCGACGCCCTCGTAGTTTGTTGTTATGCCTATAATGGGTCGCTGGCTTGTCTTCGGCTTGTTGTCGTAGAAGTCGGCGAGATGCTTGTTCAGGTTAAATGATTCCATACTTATAAAAATATTCCCACAGAGTTCACAGAACACATAGAATCTCCGACGTTCAGCTCCTTTGCAGAAGCGGTGTCTGTTCTGTGTGTCATGTAATCTCTGTGGGAGACGTTTGTTTATTCAGTACGCAACGCGGCGCTTAGTCTTCATTCTTGTCCTCAAGGTGTACCGGGATCTCGCGCTTGATGCTCTGGTCGAGCGATATGAGTGTCTCTGTAGACACCACGCCCGGAATCATCTGCATCTTGTTGTTGAGCAGGTCCATGAGCTGTTCGTTGTCGCAAGCATACACCTTAAGCAGCATTGTGTACGGACCGGTTGTGTAGTGGCACTCCACGATTTCGGGTATGTCTACCAACTGCTTCACCACGTCCTTGTACATGCTACCGCGCTCGAGGTTCAAGCCTACGTATGTGCATGTGCTGTAGCCTACGCTCTTCGGGTTCACCTCAAAGCCGCTACCAACGATTACGCCACCCTGAATGAGATGCTGAACGCGCTGGTGGATTGCGGCGCGTGATACGCCACACTCAGCAGCTACATCCTTGAATGGGATGCGTGCGTTCTTAGAGAGAATACTAAGTATCTTTCTGTCTAGATTGTCAATTTTGTCCATTTTCTATAATGAAATTTTGTCTATGATTACAATTTGTCAGCAAAATTATACATTTTACTTGAGACAATCAACAAATAGACCTTTCTTTTTTAGTTTTTTAGTACAAAACGACACGAAAGACTCTCATTTTTTTATTTTCCCTTTCAAAACTACTGCGATATGATATGCAGGTCTCTCTGCGGGAACGGTATCTCGATGTTGTGCTCGTTGAGCGTGTTGTATATCGCCTCCTTCACCTGACCGGTCTTGCTGAACTTGTAGTCGACAAGCACCCAATAAGTCACGAAGAGATTCACCGAGTTGTCGCCGAAGTCGTCGAACACGACGCTTACTGGGCGTGCCAGGTCTATCACGTCTCTGCCGTCGGGCGCTTTCTCCTCCAGATTGTTCACTGCCTTTATGAGCATCTGTCTCACTTCCTCCACGTTCGAGCCGTACGCCACGCCCACCGGCACCTTCACCCATTCGTATGAGTGGTTGCGAGTGATGTTCTTGAAGTTCTTGCTGAATAGCGAACTGTTGAGGAAGGCTATCACGCATCCGTCGCCGGTGATGATCTGCGTACTCTGATACGTTATGCTGTCCACCTTTCCGCGTATGCCGTCACATTCTATGTAGTCGCCTACGCGCACACGTCCGGTCATTAGTGATATGCCGTAGAAGAAGTTCTCGAGCAGGTCTTTCATGGCGAAGCCCACACCTGTCGCCAGACCAGCCGAGATTACGGAGATAGCAGTAGACGGAATCTTCAGCATCTTGATAGATATGATGAAGTAGAGACCCCAGCAGCAGATGGCTATGATATTGTTGGCGAGCGTGAAGTTGGGCTTGCCGTTCACCACCACCTTCGACTTGTGGTACTTATGATAGAGCGACTTCACGAGATAGTTGATGTAGCGGAACAGGAAGAACTGCGACATCACCATCACCAGCTTGCCTATCGAGAGCTGTACCACGCCCGGCACGTTCAGGAAGTCGAACATGAATATAGTCCACACCGTAGCCGTCAGGTCGAACACGTCAGCCGCCCACCATATTGAGAGCAGCACCGAGAACACGCTTATCATCGGCACCAACGCCATGTACACGAAGTCGTAGAACCACGTCACGTTGATGTGCTTGTTGTGGCTCTTGGTGATGATGCTCAGCACCGATCCCTTCTTCGCTTTCTCTGCCTCAGCCTCCGAGTGTATCTTATGCGCCAGATAACGCTTCTCGTACTGCGCCAGTATGTCGTACACGCACGTAATGGTCTGTATGCAGCTCAGCTGGAACATCCACCAGATGAGCACCTGCACCGACAGCAGCACGTATCCGTAGAGCGCCGAGGCGGTAGAGAACACCATTATAGCCAGCGATATCCATGTATAGAAGATGTCCGAGCGCGGAATGTTAGCATTATGGCGCTTCACCACACGCCACTGCCATACGGTGAACGCGAGCAGTATGGGCGGGAAGATGAGCGTCACGAGGTTGTTCGGTATGAAGATGATGCGGAACGTGATGACGATGAACGACATCAGCATTATAGGCGCATAGATGCGGAAACCGCTCTTTATCTGGTCGCCCGGCAGACGCACCAGCAGCGAGAAGAAGATGGCACAGAGCAGCCATGCGTACTCTATGAGCAGCTTCGACGCCATGAGGAAGAAGTTATGGTACATGAACGTGCGTGCCACCATCACCGACACGGCGAAGATGAACATCGCCACGAACAGTATGAGACACACCTTCTTCTTCATGAACTCCTCCGTGCGGAAGCGCTTGGGCACGAGCCAGCGCACCAGCACGTTGCTCAACATGCCGGCAAGGAGCATGTAGAACAGCATGAATACGCTCAGACCGCCCACGATAGGTCCGCGCCATTGCGAGTAGACCTTACGTTCGCCGCCGTCGGCGCTTTTCACCTTCTCCTCGTCGTACTTCTCGTTCACGTCAGCCTTAGCCGAGTGATACTGCATCGGCATATTCTTCAGAATCTCCAGATAGTTTTGGTCGCCGTTCACGAAGATGGTGTGCTGTATATCGTTATATCGCTGAATAGCGTAGTCGTTCATTTTCTTCAGCTTCGCCGATATGAGCTGGTAGTGCTGCTCGTCCTTCTCCACACTGTTGCGCATGTTCTGCAGATTGCGCGCGAGCGCCACCGCATAGTCCAGACACGCCTTGCGGTCGTGCAGTCCCTGCCCGTCGAGCATGAAGGGCAGCTTGCGCTGCTTTCCGTTCTTGTCCACGATGAACTTCGGCGCCTGCTGCACACTGTCCCTGCGCACCATGCGCCTCATCGACGGCGGAATCTTGCTCAGCGTCTCTATCAGATACTTGTAGCGCGTCAGCTCCGAGTCCATGCGCTTCATGATGTTTTTATACGGCATGCTTCGCTTGCTGAACTCGCGGTACATCTCCGTAGCCTCATGGCAGGCGTACGTCATATCGAACGTGAAGTCCTGCTTCTGCGAGTAGAGCATCAGCGCCACCTGGTCGCTACGCTGCATCAGACTTATCATCTGCTTGTGCTGCGTCTCGGCATACACCGTGTAGCGCGCCATGTTCTTGCGCTGCTCGTTGAACGTCGTCTCCAGTTCGGCGCGCAGCACCGACAATGTAGAATTAAGGTTTTTCTCCTTGAGCACCGCACCGGCACTCAACGACACGCACAACATAACCCAAAGACATGCCATGCGCTTCAAGAATCTTATTCTCATAATATCTCCTTGTATGTGTTATTTATATTTCAATAATGTTTATGCGTGCAAAAATACGTCTTTTTTCTGAAAACTCAAAGGAGTTTTGAATTTTGAGTTTTGAATTTTGAATTGTCGGCGTCGCCGATTAGGAATTATTCAATTTTGAGTTTTGAGTTTTCAATTTTGAGTTTTCAATTTACAATTCCTAATTCAATAATTCAAAATGCGCGCAGCGCATAATTCAAAACTCAAAACTCAAAATTCAACATTCTTTATACCATTGCCTGTACGCCATAATGTGTTTTCCTTTTTTTAGATTTGGTTAATACTTTGTGTTTTTCTTTTTGTGTTGTGTTCCGGATCACGTTTGCAAAGGTACTGTTCTGCGTAGGCGATGTCAAGTATTCTCAATATTTTTTCAAAAAAACTATATCTTTCTGCTTTTCCGTAGCCCAATTGCGCCCCGATATATAATATATAGATATGTGTAAAGTAAGGCTTACTGCTCCAATATTTTTACCAGTTTTATCCACTAAACTGCATTATACTGGATAAAAACCGGCTTTTTTATCCAATACAGCGTTATTATTGGATAAAAAGCTGTATATTTGCCATCATTAAAGGACAACTATACAACGAGCGACTATGAATACTGTCATACAAAA
>AVOA01002324.1_pt1 | contig 15251 bp, 12 predicted proteins | sample 80171 | NCBI WGS metagenome assembly AVOA01 (sample SAMN02954237, study PRJNA213161) | gut metagenome | biome: terrestrial; feature: piglet; material: feces; isolation source: piglet diarrheic feces | host: Sus scrofa | place: China
CCCATCAGCGTCATGCCACGGGGTGAGGGATGCTGCCAGCCACCCGTATGGCACAGGGGACATGTATAGCCCCCATAACGACAAAGCCGCCACGCCGTGCCCCCTCCTGTGTTGGGAATGTGGGCATAGTGGCGGCTTTGTGTTTTATTGCTCCCAGTGTGTGCCTGTGTGTGTTGGGGGGGAGCTAGAGAACCCAGAGGGGGCTACCTTATCTCAATCGAGTGCTTGTCGGGGAATGGCTTCCAGCGCTTGCCATAGGCGTCGTAGGCATCGGTGACAATGACAAAAGCCTCTGGGGCTATGGTCTTGACAGCTGTCGTGACAGCCTCGACTTCTCTCATACGCACCATCATCATCAGTGTTGTCTGGGCTTGCTGTGAGTAGAGGCCTGTGCTGTCGAGGACAGTGGCCGTGCGGTCGAGCTTGCCAATGATGAAGTCGCGCAGCGTATTGCCGTCCCTCGGCGTGATGATAATCATCAGTTTGTTGTTCTTCGAGCCCGAGGCGATATAAGCGAGCGTCCTCGACATGATGAAGATACAGATAAGCGAGTATCCCGAGAGCAACCATGTGTTCTCTGCCGGAGCATCAGCTCCCACACCGAAGCCTATCACTATGAGTCCGAATGAGACAATCGTCCCGTCGACAGACAACAGTGCGTTGGAGAATCTTACCCTCAGGTATTTGTGGATGAGCATCGCGACGATGTCTGTCCCGCCTGTCGTGGCGTGGCTCCTCATGATGAGTCCCGACCCTATGCCTATGAGGACAGAGCCGACAACGGCGGCGAGCATGAGGTTAGCGCTGAGGTCGAGCATGCCCCCGCATATCTCGGAGGGCGACAGGCGCTGCAGTGCCTCCTCTGACGGATAGACGACCTTAGAGATGAGATTCATGAAGCAGGGTGTCACAAGTGTGGCGAAGAGGGTCTTCGCCCCGAGTCCCCTGCCCAGCAGGAAATACGACAGCAGCAGCAATGGGATGCTTATCATATAGCTGAATGTTCCCACTTGCAGCTGTGGCATAAGGTTATGGAGCACAATGCTGGTGCCGAAGACACCTCCGGGGACGAACTTATAGGGGTTTATGAAGAACACGAACCCCACACTGACGATAAGGCATCCCACAACGATGGTGAGATACTCGTTGATGGCTTTTCTTGCCGACGCTTTGTTCATACCTCTCTTTGCTGTTATTCTATGATGTTTCTTTTCTTCTTTCGTTTCTGTCTGCAAAGGTAGTTATAATGCTGTAGATGGCAAAATTTTCATGTGTGTTTTTTCTCTCTTTTACCATCGGGGGAAAAACCTCTGGATGTGACGCGATAAGACCAGCGGACGGTAAAATACCAGAAAATAAAAGCTGATGTCATCGCCCATGCGGTTATTGCCCTTGGGACTATCGACAGTGGCTGGGTTGATTATTTGCAAACCCACAGAAAGAGGCGACGCCCCCCAAAAAAGAGGTGTATGACAGCAGAAGACCCGCTTCGTTTCGCAACGGAGCGGGCCTTCCTCGTTCGAAGAGCATATGATGACGGCCATCGTCATGGCCTAATAATTATCGCCATAATAAAGGGCTGATAACTATGCTCTCGCCGTATTAGAATCAATTATTATTATGAAATCAATGCAAATTTACCCAAAAAGAACGACATATGGAAGAATATGTCTGATTTTGTCTTCGCCCAGAAGAAAAGGGAACAAACTTTCTGACTTATAGAACACTCGGCAAGAGATAGGCGAGGGAGGGTGAATAAGAGCTTGTGTCCCCCCGCCCCGCACAGGATTCTATATATCTACACGTGTGTGGTGGTGGTGTGAGGGGTTAGAGGTTTGTGTCGTTTGTGACTTCCTCCCTGACCTCGTCGACTCCCTCAACTGTATAGAGCGAGCGTGTGGCGGACATGAGTTCGTCGAGCGAATGGACATAGAAGACGACGGAGAGCTCTACTATCTCGTCGCGTGTGACGGTTGTCAGGGAGTGGATAGAGAGTCCGAGGTCGTTTGTTATCTGGCTCACGACGTCAATGAGGAAATGGTATCGGTCGATGCCACGGATGAGGATGCGGGCAGGATAGACGGTCTGGGGGTCGGTATCGAAGTGGAGGTCAATGATATTGTCTCCCTGTTTCGAGGCGAGGCGTATGGCCTCGGCACAGTTGCGCCGGTGGAGTGTTATGGTGCCGTCGCTCTCCCTATACCCTACGGCTTCTCCTCCTGGCAGTGGCAGGCATATAGGGCATCGGTTGTACTTCTGGTGGTTCTGCTGGGATGAGAGATAGCTCCGCAGCGACCGCCTTGCCTTGTATGTCTGCACGCTGTCAAGCCATTCGGGGTGTGGATGGAATGTCTCGTCTGTGCCTATCTCGACACAGTCGCCACGTGTCAGCACAGTCCTTACGGAGGAGAGGCGCCCATTGATGCGTGCGTACTTGGCGTGCATGCCGATGTCATTATGAAGCTCGAAGGCGAAATCGAGGGCTGTGGAGCCTTTCGGGAGGATTATGCTCTCGCCACGTGGGGTGAAGACGAGAACATCGTCATAGTAGAGTGATGTCTTTATGCTCTCTATGAATCCCTGTCCCTGTGTCTCGCGGGCTATCTCCTTCAGGACGCTGCGGAATTTCTCTATCCAAGCTGTCACGTTCTCCAATGACAGTCCGCTGCCGACATCGCGTGTCTCGGCACGGCTCGCTATCTCGGCCATGCATCCGAACTGTGAGGCGTCGACCATGCGCTTTGAGCATATCTGGACATCCTCCCATACGCCTTCTTCGGATAGGAGCATGACGTTTATCGACTTGTATGAGTTTTCCTTGGCCTGGTCGATAAGGTTCTGGAATGTCCCTGACTTCTCCTTGTACTGGTCGGTCAGCAGGGAGTATATCTTGAGGCATACGTTCTTCTCTGTCAGGCTCTTGTCGGCACAGTCGGTGAATGTCACTCTGACATAGTATCTGTTATCAAGATGCCAGAAATCTTTTTGCCTGGCCTTCATCCTGCGCCATATGCTGTAGGGGGCTCTCCAGTAGACGCGTGCTGTCGCCTCGATGCCATTCTCTGAGAGTTTCTTCTCGATATTGTCAGTGAAGAGTCTCAGACGGTGTCTGTTGTCCTCATGGTCTTTCTCGAGCATGCTGCATATCTCGGCATACTGCCGTGAGCATCTGTAGCGGAAGGAGAGGTTCTCGAGGTCGGTCTTGACATCGAACAGTCCGAGCCTGTTGGCGAGAGGGGCATAGAAATAGTCTGTCTCGCCCGCTATCTTCATCTGCTTGTCGGGCCTCATGCTTGAGAGTGTGCGCATATTGTGCAGGCGGTCGGCTATCTTCACCATAAGGGCGCGTATGTCATACTGCATGGACTCAAGGAGCTGCTGGAAATTGTCCACCTGCTTAGACATCCTGTACTTCTCCTTCTTGCGCTTTGTGACAACATTGACAAGGAAGGCGACATCCTCACCGAAGCGGCTGCGTATGTCGTCTATCGTGTACGGGGTGTCCTCTACGACATCATGAAGGAATGCTGCTGTGACGGAGTTGGTGTCGAGCTTCAGCTCCTCGGCTGCGATGAGGGCGACGGAGATGGGGTGGAGTATATATGGCTCGCCTGATTTCCGGCGCTGCATCTTGTGGGCCTCATGCGCGAACTCATAGGCATCATGGAGCTGCTGGAGTTGCTTGGGAGAGACACGGGGTGCCATCGAGACAAACACTTTCTCTGCTGCGGAGGCTACGATGCTGTCATAATCTTTCTGCTGGGGATGGGGGTTCTTGTCGTCCATAACATTCGGAGGGTTTAGTCTGTTTAGGAAAGATAGTGTATGGGAGAGAGAGGGATGGATGGAGGTGGGAAGATGGGGGGTATGGGAAGATGGGGTGAGAAGATGGGGTATGGGAGGCGTCGCGTTGCATGCAGTCTCCTGCGCGCGGCTGCAGCGGGTAGGGAGGGGCTGAGGGGTGAGGTGTCAGGGGGGTAGTAGAAAACAAAATGGTGGGAACGTATGTCATATACGAACCCACCAATATGCTGTCGTCTGATGTGCGGAGAGTGAGGGATTCAAACCCCCGATACCCGTAAAGAGTATACCGGATTTCGAGTCCAGCGCATTCGGTCACTCTGCCAACTCTCCTTGTCTTGTTGTGGCTATATTGATTGAGGATTATTCATCACACGATGTGAATGATTGTACAAGGCGATAGCAATCATGTCTTCTTGTATGCCGAGCCGCCGTCAATCTTATTCAATGTTATGATATATATGTAATATGACCACGTTCATTTTTTGCAGATGCAAAGTTAATGCTTTTCTCTCAAACCTCCAAACATTTTTTTGGATTTCTTGTATATTTTTTCTTCATGGCCACCATGGAGGAATCGGTGATTGATATGAGTGGTGAGTGGTTTGGTGATGGGGGCGGGAGAGAGAATGGGCGGCGGGGGGATGGGGGAATCGGTGATTGATATGGGTGATGGAGAGCGGCGGGGGTGATGTGAGTGTCATTTTCTCCCCAGCTCGACGATTATCTTCCCGACATATATGGCCGACTTCCCGTTCTGGTCGACGCAGACATCCTTGCCGTCGAGGTCGCGGACATGCTGCAGCTCTGTGAAACGTGAGTGGGAGTGGCCCCCGAGGACGAGGTCTATATATCTCGAGCCTTGTATCATGGCGATATCGGCTTCAGCGCTCCATCCGAGATGTGAGATGCAGATGATGACATCACAGTGTTTTTTCTCCTTCAGCGTCTGTGCTGTCTCTCGCGCTGCCTGCACGGGGTCGAGGTATCGTGTCGACCCGTAGTTCTTCTTGTCGACAAGTCCCTCGAGCCTGGGCCCCAGACCGAAGACTCCTATCCTCACGCCCTTGCGCTTTATCACGATATATGGCTTGACGAGGTCTTTGAGGGGTGTCTCGCTGAAGTCATAGTTGGCACAGACGAAGGGGAAGCGGGCCTGGCGTACCAAAGCCACAAGGCTTTCCATACCGTTATCCCATTCGTGGTTGCCTATTGTGGCCGCGGTGACTCCCATGCGGTTCATCAGCTCAATCTCCACCTCGCCCTTGAAGAGCGAGAAGTAGGCAGAACCCTGGCAGAAGTCGCCAGAGTCAAAATAGAGCAGGTCGGGGTCTGCGGCGCGCTCGGCGTTTATCATTGTGATACGGCGGAGGAATCCTCCACGGCCGGCGACGAGTGTGTCTGCGAGGTTAGGATTCATGGGGAGGACACATGAGTGTGTGTCGTTCGTATGGAGTATGGTGAGCCTTTTGGGGCGTGCGGCAGTGGCTGGCACGGCGATTATGGCTGTTAGGAGTATCGCTATGATATGTCTCATTTGTGTGGGATTTTTGTATGGTGGGGATATATATTGACTCCCTCCATATGTATGTTGGGGGGGATACTGTTTGGATTGTTGGGGAGAGAATACTATCTGTCGAGATAGAGAAGTTTCTCCATCCCCCGGGGTCTATTTCTCGATGTTTATCCTGCCCTCGACGACAGAGTCGACAGCCTCTCCGAGCGATGCCTTGTACCTGAAATACTCGGCTATGAGGTATCTTGTGTTCGACTCCTTGTCTTGTGGCGACACTATCTGTGTGCCATTGCTGAGCTCCCGGAAACCGTCATTGCCCTGTATGAGATAGTCTATAGTGGCGATACGGTAAGGTTTGTCGTCGATTACCTCCTCTCCATCGACAGAGAGCGACGCGAGGTCGCCATCCCTATATGTTGCCCTTATGCTGTGGGATACGCCTGAACCGTATTTGTGGCCTATCTGCCTGAAGAGGTTCTTCAGCTGTGCCCCTGTCAGAGTGAGGAAGCATATCTTGTTCTCGAACGGTGCAATGTCATTTATGTCCCCGAATGTCACTGTGCCCTCGGGCATAGCGGCTCGTATGCCTCCGAGATTGTACAGGCCTATGACGGGATTCTCGTTATATCTCTTTCCGCTCCATACAAGTATATCGGCAAGGAGGTTTGAGAGCTCACTCTCCGGGAAACGTGGTTTCATGAATCGTACCGAGCGCCCCACGACGGGCGACATGACAGAGTCGACCTGATGTCTGAATGGTTTGAGGTATGCCTCGGCAGAGGGGTCTGAGGCGTAACGGTTGTCAATAAGTATGCGCTCGCCTGTCACCTTCTTAACCTCATAGCGCTGGGCAGAGACTGGTGACGGGCAGACGTATGACCCGAGGAGCACAATCAGGGCGAGAGGCCATGGCATGACAGAGTTGCGGGCTCTGGCTGGCATAATGAGCCCCATGGCACGGGCTCTCATGGTGTGGGCAGGAGGAGGGGTGTGCTGGCTGTTGTTCATTGTTGTGGATATCATGAGGGGGAGTATAGTCTGGTTTTATGCTATGGTCTGTCAAAGGTTGATGACGAGCTCTACGGGACAATGGTCAGAGCCGTGTATCGCGGTGTGTATCGACGCGCTCTCTACCAAAGGCATGATGCGCTGTGAGCATACGAAATAGTCTATACGCCACCCTGTGTTCTTCTCTCTCGCCTTGAAGCGGTATGACCACCATGAGTAGAGGATATCGTCAGGATGTAGCGTACGGAATGTGTCGGCGAATCCCTCTGACAGCAACACGGAGAATTTCTCACGCTCCTGGTCAGTGAATCCGGCATTCATGCGGTTTGTCTTCGGGTTCTTGAGGTCTATCTCGTTATGAGCCACATTGAGGTCTCCACAGAATATCACAGCCTTCCGGCTGTCGAGAGCCTTGATGTAGCTGAGGAAAGCGTCCTCCCACTCCATGCGGTAGTCGAGGCGGCGCAGCCCGTCCTGGGAGTTGGGCGTATAGACTGTGATGAGATAGAATGTCTCATACTCAAGGGTTATGACACGCCCCTCATGGTTATGCACAGAAGCTTCATCATAGACAATGTCTCCATCCACGACAGAGCCTAAGCCATAATAGACGGCGAGGGGCTCATGCCGGGTGAATATCGCTGTGCCTGAATAGCCTTTCTTCTCAGCATAGTTCCAGTAGGAATGGTAGCCATCGAACTCAAGGTCCAGCTGTCCAGCCTGCATCTTTGTCTCCTGCAGGCAGAAGAAGTCGGCATTGAGAGAGGCGAATGTCTCTTTGAAATCTTTCCCTACGCAAGCACGCAGGCCGTTAACATTCCATGATATGAATTTCATATTGAGTGAGTGTATACGATTAATCGAAGAATAATGATTGTATCGGGGAACCCGCGGTAGCTGAACGAAGGGATGCTGGAGACCGAGGACGCAGACCATCCGACAAGGAGGAGCAGGATAATCATGTGGTCCTACTTGTGGGCGTCTTTGCAGGAACGATACGGGGGAAGGCATATGAGAAGCAGGTGTGCCTATTTGAGTACACCTGATTTTTCATGTTGCCCTCTCCCGCATTGTATTCTTGGTTATTGTGAGTTATGTCCTGCTTAGTTCATGCCTCAGCATCACTCATGCACATAGAGATCCCATCCGAGGTATGTGTCTATAGCCTCAGAGAGGATGTCCACGACATCAGTACGTACCATGGCGACATGGTGCTCGAAACCATTCTTGCAGATGAACTTCATGAGTCGCTGCAGGTCAGGCACACGTGTCACGGCGATACATCCATCCATGCCGTAGGGGTCGTTGGTCATCTCGCCCTTTCCGAGATAAGCCTTGATGCATCCGAGGGTGTCGTCGGTAGAGATACGGAAGTATGTGAACTCTCCCTCTGTACATTTTCCATATACAGCCCCGAAGGTGCGCACCTTGCCGAGAGTGCGTCCGAGAACGCCAAGAGGTCCGAGTTTTATCTCATCGCGTATGAATGATTTGGGGAAGTTGCCACAGTGTGTCACGACACACTTGTTGCGGTCCTCAGCGAAGTTGTTGTTCCAGTCAGCAAGGGCGGGAGCAAGCTCTGAGGCTAATCTGAGGGCATACATGGAGACTGCTCCTGCTATATCTGTCTCGCAGGCGCATGGTATGCCTTTCTCGCCGAGCATGGACATTGTGACGCAGGCGGCACAGCCATAGTTCTGCTCGAGAGAGTCCCAGCACTGCAATGCGCAGCAGTCAATCTCGTTCTCCTCTATCCAGGCCTCTACGGCTACGCCGAACTTCGCCTGTACCTTCACCTTGTCGTCGTAGGCTTCTGGCACGATGGCATAGCCACGTATATCGTTCATCTTCTCTATGAGGCGTGGGTCATCGTCGGCTATGCGCTCTGCGTTATACAGAATCTCGGAGAGGTCTACCGGCACCACTGTTATTCCAGAAGCCTGGAGCAGCTTCTCTGACGCGCGGCATGTATTGAATCCGAGAGGGCGTGTGCCTATCTGTCCGACACGGCAGTGGGTCAGTTTCTTCACAAGGCGGCATATGGCGGCGAAGCGGTTGACATCCTGCATGAAGAGCGGAGAGTGTATGCTGTATGTATGGAGCGTGGTGTCTGTGAAGGGAATGCCATACTGGTACAGGTTATTGCATACGGAGATTTTTCCACAGAATGCGTCGCGCCGGGAGTCGAGGTCTACCTTGTCGTTCTCGTCGTCACAAGCCTGTACGAGAACCGGCACATTCAGCTCGGCACGCGATATGGCGTTGATAATACCAATCTCAAAGCCGAAGTTAGGCAGGGAGACGATGATGCCGTCAATCTCATCACGGTGCTTGCGGAAGAGCTCGGCACACTTCTTACCGTCGGTAATGGTCTCCATGGAGCCTCCTGTCGGTGTATCCTCCTCGTCGAGGATGACATAACCGTAACCTGCCTCTGTGAGGTTGCTTATGATAGTCTTGCGGACATCAATGGCGAGGTCGGCATTGAAATAGGCGCGGGTACCTATGATGAGACCGAATGTCTCTTTTCCCGCATTAGCTGTTCTGTTCATAGTATTTAGCTGGTTTTTATGAGTTTTTTGTTTTTACTTGTTTCCGTAAGGCAGGACATCATTTCCTTGCAAGGTCCAGGTCTTGCTGTCCTGGCCTCTCTGTCCTCCTCTCAGGAATATCCTGGTCGAGTTTTTTTCTCATCCCATTACTCTCCTGACGGCATCCTTCCATCCCTCGTAAGGCTGTCTTATATCCTCCGCCTTATGAGCGGGCACGGTCGTGCCATTGCTCTGCCAGGCTCGTTCAGCCTCCTCGAATGTCTTCCACTCCTTCAGTGCGAGCCTGTTCATGACGACCGCTCCGAAGGCTGATGCATCCTCCACTCCTGAGCGCACAACAGGCACTTGCAGCAGATCGCTCTGCATCTGCATGAGGAAATGGTTCTTTGTGGGCCCTCCATCCACTCTCAGCTCCCGCAGGGCTATTCCCGCCTTCCGTGTCATAGTGTCGGCGAGGTCCGTCACCTGGTATGCTATACTCTCAAGCGCAGCCCTCACCACATGAGCCCTTGTCGTGGCGAGTGTCATGCCGCTTATGGCTGCCTTGGCATCGGCTTTCCACCATGGGGCTCCCAATCCTGAGAATGCGGGCACGAGATATACTCCCCCATTGTCAGGTATTGATGTCGCTATCGCCTCCACCTCCTGCGGGCCGCTGATGAGCTGCATCTGGTCGCGCAGCCAATTTAGTGTTGCCCCAGTGCAGTGTATGTTTCCCTCAAAGGCATAGAATGTCTTGCCCAGGGCAGAGAACCCGACGCTTGTGACAAGTCCGTCGGGAGCCTGCACACATCTCTCGCCAATGTTCACCATGACGCTTGAGCCTGTGCCATATGTCGCCTTGCCATATCCCTCAGTGAAACACATCTGCCCTGTCAGAGCCCCGTGGCTGTCGCCAAGCACCCCGGCTATCACCACCTTGCCCGTCAGTCCTGTCGCTGTCTTCACTTCCTCTGACAGTTCTCCATAGAGTGCGTCGCATGGTTTACACTCAGGCATGATGCAGCGCGGCACCCTGAGCATCTCCAGCAGCTCGTCGTCCCAGTCGAGGGTGTGTATATTGAAGAGCATTGTGCGTGAGGCGTTTGTATAGTCAGTGGCGTGTACCCGCCCTCCAGTGAGCCGGTATATGAGCCATGTGTCTATTGTCCCGAAGCACAGGTCTCCCCGCTCTGCAGCCTCCCGCGCCCCCTCCACATTGTCAAGGAGCCATCTCGCGCCTGAGCCTGCGAAGTACGGGTCGATGAGCAGTCCGGACTTCTCCTTCACCACATCGGCATATCCGTCGGCCTTCAGCTTGTCGCATATCTCCTGTCCGCGCATGCACTGCCATACGACGGCATGGTATATTGGGCGTGATGTATAGCGGTCCCATATTACGACTGTCTCGCGCTGGTTGGTTATCGCTACCGACACGTTGTCGGCGTCATTGCCGAGTGGCAGTTGCCTTATGGCCTCGAGAGTGTTCTGGTATATCTCCTCGGCGTCATGCTCTACCCATCCTGGCTTGGGGTAGTATTGCTTATGTGGTATGCCCACCTGCTTAATGAGCCTGCATTCATTGTCGAACAGCAGAGCCTTCGTTGCCGATGTGCTTTGGTCTATTGCTATTATCATGAGTTAGTCAGCATGGTGTTATTGTTAATGCGTGATGCTTCTCTCCCGCCCATCGCCTGTGGTCAGGGCTGGGGTGACGCGGTTATCCCCTCACAGCCTTGTATATGCCGTCGGCATCGAGACCGTAGTAGTGGCGTATCTCCTTGTCTGTCCCGTGTATGGCGTTCTCGTCAGGTATGCCGAGGATTGTCATCTCTGTCCCTGGAGCTTCCTCCACGACAATCTCAGCCACCATGCCTCCGAGGCCTCCATAGCGTGAGTGTTCCTCGACAGTGATGATTCGTCCTGTCTCCTTGGCCGCCTTTATGACAGCCTCACGGTCGCATGGCTTTATGGCGAGCGACATGTCTATGACGCGTGCGTGTATGCCCTCGGCGTCGAGACGCTTGGCGGCCTCAAGGGCGTGGTAGACTGGTTCGCCGCATGCTATGATGGCGAGGTCCTCACCGTCGTGTATCTGTATCGCCTTCCCAATCTCGAAGTCGGTCTTTGTCTCTGGATAAACGTCGGGGACAGCGGCACGTCCCACGCGCACATAAGCCGCCTTGTCATAATCCACGAGTTTGCCCACGAGCACCTTTGTCTGCTGTGCGTCGGCAGGAATGAACACTGTCATGCCCGGGAATGTCCTCAGCACGGCTATATCATGCAGCGAGTGGTGTGTCGCCCCTAATGCTCCGTAGGCTATGCCGCCGCTCACTCCGAGTATAGTGACGGGGTTCTCCGAGTAGGCCAGGTCGACCTTCACCTGCTCGAGAGAGCGTGCCACATAGAAGCAGGCTGGGCCGCAGGCGAAGACTTTCTTGCCAGAATGTGCCAGTCCGGCAGATATGCCGACAGCATCCTGCTCTGCTATGCCACACTCCACGAACTGCTCTGGGAGTTCTTTAGCGAAATCGCCCAATGTCACTGAGCCGCGTGCGTCGCTTGTCACGGCGATGATATCCTTGTCTTGCTTTGCGAGGGCGAGGAGCTCCTCTGTAAAGCTCTTTCTACATGCTTTCATAATATTCTGCTGGTTACGTTTCTTTTCCTGTCGTGCGTCGGGCACAGGGCGTCTGTCCCATGGGGCTTCATGCCCGGACTATCCTCTCACATTGTCCTGGCTGGCATCACCGTTGGTGTTTTCCCAGTGTTGCCAGTGGGCATTTTGTGCGGACGCTGCAGCCCTGTTGTCCTCGGCATGTCATTCTATTTCCTGAGGTTCTCTATGCGTGCTGATATTTCGTCCATGGCCTGTTTGTACTGCTCGGCGTCAGGCATGCCATGATGCCATTTGGCAATATTCTCCATGTATGATATGCCGTATCCCTTTGTCGTGTGCGACACGATAAGGTGTGGCTTGCCGTTGGTGTAGTCTATGTTATGGAAAGCGTCGAGTATCTCCTCCATGTTGTCTCCGTTGATTTCCTTGACGTCCCATCCGAAAGCGGTCCATCTCTCCGCGACAGACTCAATTTTCATTACATCCTCTGTATCGCCCGATATCTGCAGGTGGTTGCGGTCGATGATGGCGACGAGGTTGTCAAGACGGTAGTTTGAGCCTGCCATGGCAGCCTCGTAGATAGAGCCCTCGCCCTGCTCACCGTCGCCCATGAGGACGAAAGTGTGCCATGGGGCCTTGTCCATCTTTGCCGCGATGGCCATGCCGACACCTATCGGGAGTCCATGTCCGAGAGCGCCAGAGTTGACCTCTATGCCGGGGACTTCTATTGTTGGATGTCCGGAGAGTACGGAACCGAACTGTCCTAATGTGTTCACGAGTTCAGGTTTTATGAATCCCTTGGCCTCCAGCACAGCGTAGAGAGCCTCAACACAGTGGCCTTTGGAGAGCACGAAGCGGTCACGGTCGGCCATCTTCGGATTCTCAGGGTCGGTCTTCATAACATCAAAATACAGAGCTGTCATGACGTTCAGACATGACAGGTCACCACCGATGTGTCCGGCACCTCCGTTATAAACGATTTCGACAAGGCGCTTGCGGTTAAGCTCGGCCTGCAATGTCAGTTCTTTTGCATTCATTGTCTCTATTATATTTAAGGTTATATTCTTGGGGTCATATGTTGCTTGTGTGGGCATAATGTGCCCTATGCCTGCGGCTCATGTTGCTGGGTATGTTTCTTCCTGGTTTATCATGGTGTCAGGAATCTGCTACAAAGATAGCAAAAAATATTCATATGAGGAGAAGATAAAGTCTGGAAAATTCACTTTTGTTTCCATCATTTTCTCTATTCCCCGTCATACGCCTGTCCTTATGGAGTCATCTCAGCAGCCTGATGAGCTCCTCCCTTTTCCCGGTATCCTCGAACACTCCGGTATATGCCGTTGTCGTTGTTGTCGCCCCGGGCTTCTCCACTCCGCGCATCTGCATGCACATGTGTGCCGCCTCTATGACGACCATGACGCCTTTCGGGTGGAGCGTCTCGTCTATGCATTCCATTATCTGCCGTGTCATTCTCTCCTGCACCTGCAGCCTGCGTGCGAACACTTCGACCACACGCGGTATCTTCGACAGCCCTGTTATCGTGCCGTCGGGTATGTATGCCACATGTACCTTGCCATAGAAGGGCAGGATATGATGCTCACAGAGGGAGTGGAAGCAGATGTCCTTGACAATAACTGTGTCATGATAGTCCTCATGGAACAGGGCCTGCTCGAGAATCTCCCTTGGGTTCTGTGTGTATCCCTTTGTCAGGAACTGCATCGCCTTTGCCACACGCTCAGGGGTCTTTAAGAGTCCCTCGCGTGTATTGTCCTCGCCGAGGAGCCGGAGTATATCCTTATAGTGTGAGGCCAGCTCTTCGAGTCCTGGTCTGAGGTATGTCTCTTCTTCAATCATACTGTTGTCGTTGTATGTGTCCCAAAGGGAGAGGGTGTAACGTCGGCCTTTCATTCCATTGCTGTCGGCCTTTCATTCCATTGCTGCCAGCCTTTCATTCCATTGCCGGCAGCGGCGTGTTACCATGTCGGCGACTTTTTCATTTGCCATGCCTGTCAGCACACAGCGTGTCGCCCCTGCCCTCCCCTTCTTTTTTTCAGTATTGCACGTTTACTTTCCCCTTCACGAGGCACGCCTGGTTATACCCGAGGGCCTTTATCTGCCTCAGCATGCTCTGTGCTTCCTCAAGGCTGGTGTAGTTTCCGGCACGGCATTTCCAGCTTGGCGTGTAGAAGTGGACGTATATGGGGAGGTCGGGGAAGCGTGATTTCACCCGTGCCGCTATCCGCTCACACTTCTCTCTGTCTGTGCGTTTGTTGCCTCCCGAGTATATCTGTATGCGGTAGCCATTAGCCTTATAGCTATGGCGCATTATCTTCTTGTTGGTGTTGACGGCGGCAGTCTCTGCCTCTGCCGTTGTTGTCGATGGGGTGGATATTGCAGCCGCGTTGTGCTCTGCGGCTTGTGCTGCTGTGCTCTCTGGTTGTGTGTGTGCAGCAGCTCTGCCATTCGGGGTGTTGTTCTCCTCATGCGCCGTTGTCTCTGTGCGCGTGTTCTCTCTCCCAGCCGGCCTTGTCCTGGCCTCTGTGTTATGAGCCGTTGCAGCGGCTTGCTTGTTCCCTGCCGCCGTGGTCTTCTCCGTCACGGGTTTCGCCACAGTGTTCACGAGCCTGTCAATCTCAGCACTTTGGTTTACGGTTATCTTGCCCTGACCTTTCTGGTCACTGCGCAGATTGTCCATGAAGCTCTGTCCGTGAGCTGTTGTCGAGCCGAGTATGAGGGTTATGATTATTGATAGATGAAGTTTCATATGAGGAGATTTTCACATCGCATGTTCCTGCTGTCATGGTCGCTCTGGCGGCTGTTGTCTCTCTGTCAGTCCCGCCATCGCAGTCATCATGCCTGCAAGCGTGCGTCTTTTTTCTTCTTTCTTGACATACCGCCATCTCTGTTATGGTCTGTGGCAGGTATATGTCTGTTTGTCTGGAGGGTGTTGGCTTTGCCCAGGATCAATGTCTCTTGCATCCCATTGCCGGCCATCTGCGGTGCGGGCGTCCCGTCGTCATCCCATGGCCATGCTGTCGAGACTCATCATGTATATCCTGGAATCAAGTGTTCCAGACACCTGGCATCCCCATGGAGATTGTCCCCCCGTAGTGTGCCAGATGTCTGGATATGATGTCTTGGATATTAGTTCCAGGCGTCTATGATGCCCTTGAAGTCAGCAGCCTTGAGCGATGCGCCTCCGATGAGTCCGCCGTCGATGTCAGGCTTTGCGAAGAGCTCTGGGGCGTTGCTTGCCTTGCAAGAGCCGCCATAGAGGATAGATGTCTCAGCGGCAGCCTCTGCTCCGTAAACGTCAGCGACACACTTGCGTATGAAGGCGTGTATCTCCTCAGCCTGCTCTGCTGTCGCTGTCTTGCCTGTTCCGATAGCCCAGATTGGCTCGTAGGCGATGACGATGTTCTTCCACTCCTCTGCTGTGAGGTGGAAGACAGAGCCCTGGAGCTCAGCCTTTACTACCTCCTCCTGCTTGTTTGCCTCACGCTCGTCGAGGCTCTCGCCGCAGCAGAAGATGACCTTGAGGCCATTGGCGAGGGCGAGGTCAACCTTCTCCTTCAGTATCTCCGGAGTCTCGTTGTAGTACTCACGGCGCTCAGAGTGGCCGAGGATGACATACTCTGCACCTGTCGACTTTACCATCTCTGCAGACACCTCACCTGTGTATGCGCCCTTATCCTTGTTTGCGCAGTTCTCGGCGCTGAGCTTTATGCAGCTGTCCTTGATAACGTCAGCCACGCTTGCGAGGTGGATGAAT
>AVOA01002038.1_pt1 | contig 14097 bp, 15 predicted proteins | sample 80171 | NCBI WGS metagenome assembly AVOA01 (sample SAMN02954237, study PRJNA213161) | gut metagenome | biome: terrestrial; feature: piglet; material: feces; isolation source: piglet diarrheic feces | host: Sus scrofa | place: China
GTTGGGTCAAAGCCTATTTTTTGCTTAGGCGGTTTTTCAACTGGCTCTCGAGACACAGATTGTTTCGGCATTCCGACGCCTTTCGTCATGTCCGTCTTCTTTCGAAGTTTCGAAAGCAACCGGTTGGCGATGGCCCCGATAAAGTCGTAACAAGTCTTTGCCGTATAAACCCCAGTCATGAATAAAAAACCGTACTTAAAAATCTTAAAATTTGTCATACTTTGACACTCCTTTCATAAAGGAGATTGCAAACTGCGCGAAGGATAAAACGAAGAGAGAGGGAGTTCCCTGCGTCTCTTCGTTGGATACGTTTACTCGACGAAGCTCTCCTCGTCGTATCTCACGTCCCTAGCCTTCTTAGCCCGCATTTTCTCCTTCACCAGATTGTCGATGACCTTTCCGAGTACGCCGTTGCAGTTGTACTCCTCGGCCAATCTGGTCAGGTTCCACATGGTCTGCGGGTTTACCGTGATGGTGAGTTTGGCGCGCTTGTTCTTAGGCTTTCTATTAGTGTCGTTATACACGAGAGGACTCTTCCTTTCTATTTTGAAATATTCTTACTTATCGTCTGTTTTAGAGCCGGAACCGACGACTTTCTCGGCTACGGCTAATCCCTTTGACAAAATATCGGGAACCTTAAAGCCAGCTTCTACAAAGTTTTCGAGAATGGAACGAATTTCGTTAATGATCAGCGAGGCGAGTACGAACCAGCCAAGCAAAGACGTAACGTGAAGGTCCAGATGCAGCGTGTTGCCGATGTGAACGAATACCGCTCCCATTCCAAATGCCACAGCAATCATGATCCAGTAGCCGAGTTTCTTGAGAGCCCCTTTCCAACCCTTGGTGGAGTTTTCCTCCCCGGTCATACGGCTCTTCATCCAACCGGTAATCCAGTCGGCGATGTTCAGGGCAAGAAACGCCGCAAACAGGAACCACTTGTCGCCGAAAATATACGAGACGATGGCGACGATCCCGCCAGTAATGGCGTTGTATTTGTCGATGAATGGTGTTGCAAAGTCCATGGGTCCCTCCTCTTAGTGATGAAAGACCTGATGGATTTTGGATTCAAACTCCTGCCACTTCTTCCAGTCATCGTCCATAGTCTTTCCCTCCTTTTAGATTTTGTATTGTTACCGATTTGCAATCCATTTTGAAATGGGATTACTCTTTAGTGCCTCCGTACTCCTTCGGCACCAGGAACTCCAGGCCGCTGGTCTTGAGCTCGTCTGCTACGGCCTGCTTCAGTACGTCGGGGATGAATTTCGGGTCACCATACACGGCCTCGAAACTTGCCTTTCCCAGAACAACGCGCTGAGCGAAGAAAATTGCCATCATGATTTCGCCTCCTTTCCTTGCGAATATTTTTATGAAAAGGTCCCGAAGAGCAGACCTAATCATGCGCTAGGTGATTTGGAATAGGCCTGCACCGCAAGTTCCGCGATGAGGTTTTCCAGGAATTCGTTACGCTCGGTAAGCGCTTGGATTTGAGAGTCTTTGATATTCAGTTGGCTCGCCATTAGAGTCATGGCCTGCACGTGGAATTTCAGTTCCTTTTGAATAGACGAGTTTTCGTATAACATTTACTTTTCACTCCTTATATACGCGAGGCCTTGTTCGGCTTCTACGTATGGCGTTATCTCGGGAGAATTCGTTCGGACTTCACGGAACACCGCGGTAGCCCCACTAAGTGACAGGCGTTTGCAACATGATGAAAATATCATTGATTTTTTCCAATCTGCGATCAGATAATGAGTATTAAGCGAGCGATACTCCATTTTATAGTATGCCAGGGTGTCGTCGTGCCCAGTGTAGAACGGAAAATCATCAGTCACAAGTTTTAATTTATTGTTGTCTATTGTGCAAACGTACGGACCTCTGAATATGTAGACGTTACCGTCAGACGCCTTGGCCACATCTGTTCCGCTAGTGTCATAAGCATCGCCGTACTTACTCGGTAGTCTTATTGACGATAAATATGAACTGAGTCCTTCTTTGGCTAAATAGACGACCCCGTCATAGATCCATACCTTATGCAACGATCCATTATATTCAAATAAACAAACCGTGCCATTGGCGGTTCCTTGCGCATACATCGTAATAGCTGTTACTCGCCCATTATTGTCGATTTTCCAGTTTTGGGAAGTGGAACCCGCTCGCATATCGATCATATATAGCGTTTTACCGTCTTCCGATAGGTATGCAGCGCCGATCTCTGCGACTCCTACGTACATTCCTTCGGAAATAGTCGAGGGCGCCAGAGCGTCAGCATACGAAACAAATACACTGTTCCCTCGAGCATATACAAAAGCATACTGATTTCTATGGTACTTAATGTCAATAAGTCCGGCTGACCTTTGCCCATCCATATACACAATTTTCTCAACAGTCCAGTTGTACCCGTCCGTACTATGCGCGTAAACAAATCTATATTTTGAATCGAGATACTGTGAGCTTCCCACGATGATAAGGTAGTTACCATTCGCGTATCCAAGTACAAGCGTATCAGTGTCTCTGACTCCCAGTCCTCGAAACACTGTTTTTATAGAAAACGTGTGCTCCGGGTTCGGTTGTCCCCATAGAGAATCCGAAACATACACTTGATCGCCGTCGAAGAAAAAGCCCTTATCTTCAACAAAAACTACATATTCGAAACCGGGAACGATCGGAATATTTTTTTCAAAACTGCACGACTCCTTCAGTTTCTGATATAAATCGGGGTACCGTTCCTTATCGTAGCTCTGTCCGTTACATTTGAGCCACGGTCCAGTTCTATTGCTATCGAAAGAAATCACAATATCCCCGATACTCGGCGCATTTCTCGTAATCTGGTTCTGCAGGTTCGTAGCGACGTCGCCAGACATCTGGTCCTGGAGATCGTCGAACCATACTCGGAATTCTCCCTCCCACTTCTCGAGCAGCGCTTCGATACTGACGCTCTCGAGAATGGAAGTTACGAACGGGCACTCAGTCTTTCCGACCATAATCTCGACGTTCTGCGCCTGGATTTCGGTAGAACCACCCGGAACGAGAATATACGCCAGAGGGTGCTGATGTACATCTCCTTCGTTTGTCAGTGCTGGTTTTTGAGGTTCAGACGCCGGAGTTCCTTTGATGACTTTGATAGAGTTCTCGCGTACTGCTTTGGTCGCGTCCGTTTCGAGGACAACGGCATCGTACCGAGAAAGCGTCAAATCCGACGGCGAGATATCCAGAGGAAGGTCCGCATCATTTACAGTCCAGGTATGATCAAACCATGCTTTACCAGGAGAAACGATTACCTGCATTCCGGTTCCGGGTTTGGTCGCGAGGTACCCGCCGATCGATTGAAATACGCCGTCTCGAATCACGCCGTCAAATATGGAAGACAACTGAACCGCGTCATACTTTCGATCGCCGTTCATAGAGTTATAAAACCCGTATGTTATGGCCATATCTTATCACTCCTCCTTTTCGATTGAAGTAAATGTTGGCACTGAGGTTGAACCATTTTGATCGTCAGAGAGGACAAGCTCCGTAACGCGAGCGCGTCCCTCGATGTCATACTCATTCCGAAGCTGTACGATGTCACCAATTTCGAAATCGACGCCGTATACAAATTGTCGAGAAGTGTCGACTTCTCCTTCGAAGAATGTCGTACCGGCTACCTTGTCAAGCTCCTCCGTTCCTCTCGAAGCGAGCTGATTGAGGTACTCTGTTTGGCCCATTGTTCCTGATTCCGTCGTTGACGAAACGCTCCCGGCATCAACATAGAGCTCCCTTCTTGCCATTCCGCTCGCTTCGGTCTCGCCACTATAGACGGATATGACAGTTCGCTCCGACCCTTCTCCTTCTCCGGCAGCATACGCAACATTTTTATACTCTTTCTTCGAGGAAACGTAACTGCTGGTGACGATGTTGTCGAAATCGGGGGAGAACATCACGTACGGACGGTCAGTCTGATGATACGATCTGTCTACTCCGTTGTAAAGCTCGAATATGAAGTTCTTGGCGTTTAGGTCTGGAAGGAGACGGAACCCGATACTCCCCTCAACGCAAAGCGCTTTGATCGCTTCATATAGAGTTTCACCAGCAAACTGGTATGCCGTTTCCAGAGCAGTAATAACCGCGTCTTCGCTCTTCCGAAATACGATTGGGAGCTTTCGGTTTGCGTCGGAGGGCGAGATGGCATTCGCATTCAAGAGAGATGCAATCCCGTCCTGCGTATTCCCGTCAACAATGGTTTGATCGAACAAAACTCTTCGGTCGAGAATTGACTCGGCAGACCGTCCGCTAAATATAATCTGATTTCCTCCTTCAGCGTCAGTGTCGATCTGAATATCCTCGACGACCATCATACGGTCTGAATCCGGCCGCATAATATAATCATCCAGCTTTATTTCGTCGAAAATATCCTTAGAATATGGGGCGCATATTTCGAAATCTCCGTACTGATCATACCGGACTGTCCAGATGGAAGAAAGGTAACTATCCAGGATTTTCTTCAGTACGAAGTCTGTATCGTAAATATAATAGAGCATCAAACCCCTCCGTATGCTGACTGATAGGTGAACGTAATCATCAGGTCGTCTTTCGACCCCGTCACATCGTATGAAAAGATGTTATCGCCCGGAGAAAGCTGAAACCACGACGAATCGCGATCAAGCGCTCCCAAAATATTGGTGTACGTTCCATTTCGAAGGAGACGAGCAGTCTTCCCTCCGACTTTTGTCGTAACAATAATATCATCGCCCATGCCGAGAGGGGCTCCGGAGATTTGCTCCACTTTCGCGGTGTCAATCTTGAGGAACTCCTGCGATTCGGTGTTATACAGCGTGATATCGTCCACGCGATTGAGAGCGTGTAGAGTTATCTCAACGCCAGTTTCGATGGAACCCTTGTAGTTAATGATGGCACGACTGTCTATTCGCAATGCGCCAAACTCCAGAAGAGGTTCTGTCGGCGATTCATTCGAGAACGGAAACTCAAACATCGGTTCCACACCAGAGAACGCTGTGGATGTCTCTACAACATCGTAGAAGTTCGGGTCGGGGCAGATGATGGAAATCTGCGTGCTTTCCTCTTCGCTGAAAATATCAGGCTCATTGGACTCTACATACCCGTAGGTGTGAACTTTCAGGTTGTCCGTTTCGATCTCCAGTCGAACCTGCTTCTTGATCGGAAAATATCGATACGTAAGCAGTCTGGAATCTTCAATCGTCGGGAACGGATACATCATCAGGTCAAGGACGATGTTCCGATTTTCCCGGCGAGAAGAGTTATAGACGCTGCCATCCATGGTGGCGACGTCAGAAGTATTGATACTAGCCTTAGCGGGGCCAAGTCCGCTGATCTCTCGAACGATGAGCCCCGATTTCTCAGGGCGCATCAATTCGAGGACCAAAGACTCTCCCAAGTGATTTGTCACCTTGAGAGATTTTATCATTTCTCGTCCACCACCTTCTTGACAGTCGCCAGCTGGTTCTTAGTCTGCCTGTAAATATCCAGACGAGACAGCGCCTTAGGCGAGTAGTTGTTTTGTGTGAAGTTGTTAATAATCGAGCTAGCAGTCCCCTCCTCTTTTCCAGGTGAACCAGTCGGGGGAGACTTCTTGGCTTCTTTGAATCCTTCTTGTACCTTCGCCGCAATTTCCATTCCGGTCGTGGCCCCAGATATCAACGAGCCCATCTGGGAGAGACCAGTACCGACCTGAGAGAGATCCATGACGGGCGTAATGACGGGAGCGTTTTCGTTCGCCTCGGCCTGGAGTCTATCCAGGAGATAGTCCAACGCGGCTTTGAAACCAGATGCAAACTTCGACCCGAGTCGGTGACCAAGGTTGTAGAACTCTTCTTCCTTCGCGGCGATGGCCTGAGCGCAAGACTCGGCAATCTTGTTGACGACGGAAGTGATGTTCGTAACTCCATTTTGAAGTCCCGAACCAAGAGCGTTTGCGTAGGTGGTACCCCATTGCGCAAAGTTCGCTGTAAGGGAGCCAAACGTAGACTGCGCAGTATTGCTGTACACCTGCTCGACGGTCCCCATCGCGTTGGTTACTGTACCGGCCACTTGGTTGTTCATCGCCTGAGTGTCCAGATTGGGATTGTAACCCGTTCTTTGAGCCGCGACTTTCTTGATCTCTTCCAGACTAACCCCGAGCGCCAACAAGTTGTCCTTGTTCTGCTGAATAAATTCAGCGTACTTCTCAAACGCAGCCTGGTTTGTTTCGACCTGCGTCTGCTGCGTCTCGGTGAGCTCTTTTGTAAGCTCGGTATACTGGTTGTGAAGGTCGGCAAGGTCGATCTGTTCCTGGAGGAGTTTATTGTATGCCTCTTGCGTCTCCTCGGACTGCTCGCCGAATGTATCAAGGGTCACTTGGTATTCTTCCTGAGCGAGTTTTGTTTTCTCGTTCTGGAACATGATCTGGTTGTTGATGTTCTCGAGCTCTTTTGCAGATTTCTGAACATCTGTCGCGGTGTACTCATTCTGCTTCGTCCAGAGTTCGTAGGTCAGATCGCTCGTGTTAAGACGCAAATCAACTTTGTCAAACTCCTTCTGGAACGCATCAACGATGTTTTTCGCTTTCTTTTCCGCGGCTTCTTCAGCAGACATATCTTCGGTTATGCCTTCAGCAATACCCTGAACGATCGGTTTACCAACTTCGTCTCGGGCAACACGGGAAGGAGAGTGAATTCCAAGGACCTTTTTAAATCCTCCGATAATATCCTTTCCGACTTGCTTTACTGAGTCAACGGCTCGCCCAACGCTGTTCTTAAGACCCTTTATCACACCATCGATTAGGGCATCTGCGATCTCCCACGCGGCATCCATGATCAATGGAATGTTTTTACGGATGGAGTCCGCAAGACCATTCATGAAATCAAGAATCATTTTGAAGCCGGCTTCGACAACTTTCGATGCATTTTTGCCGATCCCTTCGATAAATGTGACGATCAGATCGGTCGCCGCATCTGCGATGCCGTCCATGTTTCGAGTAATTCCCTCAAGGAACGAGATTATCAGAGCCGCACCGGCGTCCATCATTTCCGGTAGTTTCTGATTAAGGGTTGTCAGGAGAAGTAAAATAAGCTCTACCATTGCGTTCACAACGGTCGGTGCGGTAGAAGATATGGCTTGAACAAGGGAGTTTATCAGAGTTTCGAACGCCCTTATAAACGTATCTGCGCTACCTGTGATTGTGTCGATAAACGCGATTATACCAAGACCAAGTTGCTCCAGAGCCTCTGGAATTAGACTAAGCAGACTCGATACGACAAGAACAAGTGCTCCCGCTCCTGCCGCACCGGATACAGCTAGGGCCGACAGTCCGGCAGAAAGCATGAGAACCGATCCGCCTACCGCTGCGCAAGCTATGCCGAACAACGCCAATGCCCCTGACAAAGTCAGTATGACCGGAACAACCGGACCAAGCAAATATGCGGCGCCTGCGATTACTCCTAGCGTTGCCGCAAGAGTGCCGAGCGCTGTTATGATCTCCCCAAACGACATATTTGAAAGAGCCAGGATACTTGGGACAAGGGCCGCCAAAGCAGCCGAGAATACGAGCATGGCCATAGAGCCACCGAGTGTTCCCTTCATGAAGTTAAGCGCAATTGTTATCTCGGTTAAAGCGCCTGCGAGAGTCCCGAGCGCAATGCCCATTTCCCCAAGGCTCATGGAACCGAATTGCTGAAGCGCGTTTGCCAAGACGAGCAAAGACGAAGCAAATATGACAAGGCCTGTCGATTTCGCTATCGTTCCTTTAGGAATCAGCTCTAGTGCAGCCCAAACTTCCAGCAACACTCCGGCCATAGCTCCTAGTCCAAGACTTATTACATCGAGAGGTATGGAGCCAAACTTTTCAAGAGCGCTTGCGAATATCAGCATAGACGAAGCCAGTACAACAAGCCCTACCGATTTTGATAGTGTCTTAGACACTCCCGATATTGCATTCATAAATATAGAAAGTTCAACAAGTATTCCGGCCATGCCGCCAAGACCTTGTTTCATGGCATCTGAATCTATGGAACCGAGCTTCTTGATCGCAGATGAAAGGATAGTAATGGATGTGGCAAATAGTAGCAGACCAGCGCCCTTTCGAAGACCTATTCCGTCTAGATCGGTCTTATTCATAAATATGGAAAGTCCCGCAAGTATTGCTCCAACACCCAACAAACCCGTCTTCAGTTTTTCAGGGTCGACACTAGAAAGCTTTTTCACCGCAGAGCTTAATATAAGTATCGAAAAAGACGCAGCAATCATGCCAGCCACCATCTTTGAGGTGGAGCCAAATCCCTTCTTAAAATCCATATTTTGAAACGCTTTCATGGCAGCACCAAGTTCAACAAACAGAACGGTCATACCTGCCAGCGCTGATTTTAACCGCTCTGGATCTATCGCTGAAAGTGCGATAAGCGAAACAGCGAGAATTCCCATAGCGGCTGCGATCTTCATAAGAGTTCCAGCTTTTATCGATTTTTGGAACGATTCCAGAGAACCCTTTACGGAGACAAGAATTCCGCTAAAGCCGGACCCGATACCATCTGCTGAACCTACGAACTTTTTAATGCCAAGTAGTATGGTGGCGAATATTCCGGAGTTGAATATACCCATCGCATCGCCGATATTATCGAGACTCATGCCATCTGAAATTTTTTCGAAGGCGGAAGCAATAAGATTACCGACAGACGCGACAGTAGGAGCGATCCCTTTAAACGCTTTTCCGATTAAAGAAATCAGAGAAACGACCGAGCCTCCAAACAAACCGAACTCGGAGAAGGAATCGGAGCACTCTCCTAACCATTTTGAAATAGTAGATGATGCGCCTTCTATGGTGGAAGCAAATCCTTCAAATTTATTCGAAATCTTGTCTGTCACAGAAGAAAGAGTAAGTCCCTCGCTCACCCATGTTCCGACCTTTGAAAGGGTTCCTAATAAAGAGCCAGCAACCGGAGCAAGAGAGGTAGCTACATTAGCGGCTAGCTTGACAGCCTCTTTTATCAAGTCTATTCCAAATTTGACTACGGAGAATACTCCTTCAAACACGTTTTGCAACTGGCCTGCTGCTTCTTCGGAAAGTATCAACTTCTCCGTAAAAGACTCAACAGATTTCGTAATCGCGTACACCTGAGTAGCTGTTTTCGGTGGAAATATCTTTCGGAAAGCGTCGCTAATCGGCTCTATAATAGAACCGAGTGCTTTAAACACATTCGTAAAGGAATTTATCAGCGACTCTCTTCCGCCGAGATTTGCCCATCCTTCAAGCATGTTGTTTCGGGCGTTCGACGACCGATTGATCATATCGGTCAAAGCATTTGAAACTCCGGTAAATAGTTCTTTCGCTTCTTCGAAATCGCCAACGATAATTCGCCATGTTTGTGACCAGCCTGATTGAGCCGCTTCCTTTAAAACATCCCACAACTGTGTAAACGTCTTAACCTCGGTAGCAGCGCTAACGGCCGTGTTTGCCAGTTCAACTATTGATTTCGCTTGATCCTGAGTATATCCCTGTGCTATAAGGTCCGCCTCTGTGTAAGCCCCAGATAGCTGAGTTAGAGTTTCCGTCAAGACATCTGCAGTGAGCCACTTTCCTCGGCTAAGCGACTCTCGGAATGACCCATATTTATCGATCATCGCGTCAACATTATAGCCAAAGTGCTCTGCAGTCCTTTTCAGTGCGTCCTGAAATACCTTGCCGCCCATACCAGCATTGACGACGGAGTTCCAGTCCATCAGACTAACTTTTCCGGCCGCCAATGCCTGCGAAAGCTGATACATTGCATTGCTCGCTTGCTCGGATGTAGATCCCGATATAGCAGCAAGGTTAGCGATACCCTTTATGGATGTAACAGAGCTGTCTAGGCTGACACCAGCTGCCGTAAAAGTACCGATATTCCTAGTCATCTCCGTAAAATTATAAATAGTTTGGTCTGCGTACTTATTGAGTTCGTCTAATGCGGCATTAACTTGTCCAAGGTTTGTCCCTTCGTGCTGTGTATTCGCTAATATGGTTTGTATCGCTCCTATCTGGGTCTCGTATTCCGCGAAACCAGTCTTTATAGGATCGATAGTCAATGCCGACACCATTTTCTTTCCGGTGTTTACGGCGGAATTTGCAATGTTGGCAAGTGCTGTTACCCCAACAACTTCCAATGCAGAAAAGCGAGCTTGAACGACAGATACGGCGTCCTCAATGGGCGAGAAATTTAATTTTTTAACGGCACCGTCCAGCTTGGTCAAGCCTTTCCCAACGCCGTCGAAATCAAGTTTGCTTTTTAGCTTTTCTATAGTGGAAATACTCTGTGCAGCATTTGCCTCAAACTTCTTATTGTCGAATTGCATCTCGACAATTTTGCTATCTATGACATCACTCAACTGACCGAACCCCCTTTACCACATCGTTAAGCAATTTGTCAAAGACAGGTTTTAGGGATGGATTGATGTAGTCCACCCCTTCTACCCATCCCCCGTTTCTCGTCGCATGGCCGTATTGCAATATGATAGCTATGGGGATTCCATTTTGAATATTTTCGTTATGGAACGAAAGGCGAATTGTATCGGTTCCTTTTTTTATCTCGTATCTCCAGGACGCGGCTGTAAGACCGGTGTCGACAGGTGTATTTCGTTCAAGCTCTCGAACCCCTTGCTCGCCATACTTTCGGAGATCGCGCTCCAAGGTTTGTTTCTTCACATTGTTGATGTACCTAATAGTTTTCGAAAAATCCCCTTTTTGGCGAACTTTTATCATACAATTCCCCTCCGCGACCGAGGTTAATTGTACAGACCGGCCTTGTCGTTGATGACAAGAGTTCGCAGCATGTAGTATTCAACATTGATGTTGTTTCTGCCTTCACCTTTCAGATAGCCCTTGTCCATGAGCTTCTTGATGGTCGGTTTTCCCCAATCGGGAATTTCATCGTATGTTTTATAAATCACGGTCATGTCATCCTCCTCTCTCCGCAACCCGAATCCTTCAGCGATACCGTTCGCGATTGCGTTGACGATATCGTCGAATCGCTTCAAATAAACGGCCATATCATCAGGGTCATCGATGAAGCAGACTTCAAGAAGAGCCGATGAAACACCGTTTTTCTTTGCGGTATTGATTACTGCATAATTATACCGTTTAACCCCTCGATTTCGAAGACCAACGGCTGCCACTTTCTTGCAAATCAGGTCTTCAACACCGATTCCTTTTTCGTCCCTGGTTACGTAACACTCGACGCCCTTTGTTTTTCCGTCATATCCGGATGCACTGATGGCGTTAAAGTGAACCTCCAAGACGTAATCATAGTTTTTGAACTTTGCGGTCGATGTGAGAGTACCGGCGTGGTAATCGTGGTATGCGTTATGGGACGTCGGATAAATATCTGCTTCGCAATACGGAGAGAGAGCTTTTTTTAGAGCCTCGGTCACTCTGCGAGTCTGCTCGTATTCTCTGTAACGAATTCCGTCTATCCTGGATACCGCTCCCGGATCGCCGTTGCCATGCCCAGAAATAAGAAGAATTTTCAAAGTATCACTCCTTGATGCCGAAGAGTTTCTTCTGAGTTTCGTTGATTTCGGAATATCGCTTGATCAGCTCTTTCTTGCTGGTCTTCTTTTTGCCCTTCTTGATCTGCGTCTTCACATTAAAGACGTGAAGAAGCGCGAAAAGTTTCCCGATATTCCAATATTGGCAGTCCATTGGTATTCCGTAGGAAAACATCCAGAAATATATAAGCTCGGACGTAACTGTGTCCTTTTGCTTATTTTCTGATTCTTCTCCGGAACTAGAAATGTATGTTGCAGTCATAGGAGTCCTCGTGTATTGGTCGATCGCATCAACATCTTCGCTTCGCAAAAATCGAAATGAAAAATTCGATGGTAAATCCTCCAACGCCATGCACCTGAAGTAGTCAAGAACCTCTTCGGCTGTTTTTTCCTTTTTTGTAAAAAACGCTTTATGCCAGCGGGCCTCCCATTTTGAAATGGCATAAAGAGAATGCTCCATTTTCAAAGTGAACGGCTCGACGTAGCTGAACTCTTCCTTTTTAGAGTCCCATAGTTCGATTCTAGGAACATCTATGCTAAGCATCTTCGCTGCCGATAATGCCGTCAATAAATTTAGACATCTTTTCAGCGTCGTGTACCAGCTCGAGGAAGATGATGTCGTATGCTTTCGTCTGAGAAAACGCATCGGAAATCTCCTGAGACTTCATAAATCTTCTTCCGTCAGGGGAAATTTCGCCGTAGGACTTAAGGAAGATGTTTTTGAACGTCTTCATCAAAGCCGGCGCATCTTTTTTCGAGGACATCTGCTTCATGGAAGCGACGAGACCGCCTTCGGCCGTCATTTCCATTTCAACAATCTCAGACTCGGAAAGGTTGAAGCGAAAATCTTCCGTTCTCTCGATTCCGTTGTAGTCAGTATACGTGATGGTCTTTTTTATCATGTCTTAAAATCTCCTTTCTAAAATGAAAAGGGGAGGGAGCATGTCGCCTCCCCTTAATCGTAAATTAGTCAGCGGCCATGAGTGTCGCAATCTCGTCAGGGAGGGGGAGACGAGGGCCGTTGCCTTCCGTTGCTCCATAAAGAATGTCTTCCAGTGCTTTCAGCTTCAGAGGATCGCATTCTGTCGAATCGATTCTGAGAATGGATGTCGGCTTGTGATCCTTTACAGGAACAGGAGTAGTGGTGTATTCCCAGCTCATTTCGATGGGCTCAGGGCTGTCGCTCACAGACTGGTATTCCTTCTCAGAGGGCGAGGCCTTTGCGTTATAAATGAGGTGAAGAACATAGCCATTGTCGTCGCCCTTCGTATCGTTCCCCTTCAGAGTCCGGTAACAAAGACCGAAAGGTGTTCTCGTCTGCTGGCCCATGGAAACGCCCTTCGCAAGCTCTGCTTCGCCGTTGCACGCGCCGAACTCTTTCGGATAGTAGTACGCATTGATGGAGCCGCCGTACTCTTCAGCAGAAAGAAGACTCAGATATTTCATGTTGTCTGCCCAGATGGCAGTTTCCTCTGCGCCAGAGGGAGTTTCGCTTACCGAAGACAAACCGCTCCATGCATAACCCGTAGGATATGCGCCGCTCTCATTCTGAGGATAAAGGACGCCGCGATCGACTCCAGTTTCATAGAATCGTTTACCGGTTTCATCCCATGTGAGTCTGCTCATTTTATTCCTCCTTTATATAGTTAATGTAAACACATCGTGGTTCAGATTATCCGCAACATAGGTCCTATCATGAACGCAATAAGGAAGTCTCGACACCGCCTCAACAAACTTACTGTCGGGGTCTTTGTCGATCACGATGACTTCATATGAAGTTGACTGGTGATATTTACTATTGTCTGCGGACACATTGTTTATTCTTTTTCGTTTGTATCGTATTGCGGGGTATCGCATCTTGTATGACGGAGGGGGCTGAAAGTACACATTCTTACTTCCGAGAATTTCTTCGAAAGTCTTATGTAGAGTTAGTCTACTGACCATTGTACACGCCCCCTAACGTCAATACTAAGCGAGGATACTGAACTGAGACGCCTGTGACCTTCCACTTCGTTCCGAGATACTCGGCACAGCGGATGGCGTGAAAGTTGTCTACGGCATAGGGATCGGCCAAGATACTGATCTCATCGGAAATCGTAATGTTGTCGTTCACACTGTCAGACCCCTGTAGCTTCCTAGCACGTCTCAAAACATCGCCGCAATACTGTCGTTCAACGATAGTTTCTTCTGCGACCCCCGGAAGTCCGTCGGAGTATTGGGCAAATCCGATGTTTCCAAAATACTTGGCCATGTTATCCCTCCATTTTGAATTACTTTGCGGGATTGCTTACTTTCGCAGCTGCACCCTCAGAAGACTTCAGAACCACAGCAGTAGAGGCGCTAGTCGAAATCGCAGTAGCGATGGTGACCTCCAGATGCCCGGAGTTCTCTTTCCAGAACACAGGAGTGTAGTACGCGCTCTCATAGTGAATGATAGCGCCTTTGGACAGAATCTCATGCAAGGTGTCCTTGTCGATCTTCTGGGTGTGCGCTTCGTCCATGTAGATATAGTTGTCCGTATGCCCGTAGAGCAGAGTATTCATGACATACTTCTGCTCGGCGTCAGCATAGATGTAATGCGGTGTTGCC
>AVOA01002770.1_pt1 | contig 13740 bp, 14 predicted proteins | sample 80171 | NCBI WGS metagenome assembly AVOA01 (sample SAMN02954237, study PRJNA213161) | gut metagenome | biome: terrestrial; feature: piglet; material: feces; isolation source: piglet diarrheic feces | host: Sus scrofa | place: China
GCTGTGCGGCGTGCCGTGCAGGACGCGTCCGGAGCGGGCGCATCGGTGCTCTACCCTTCCGGTCATATCGACAAGCTGGACGTTGCCGTGCGCCGCGCGGTACTGACCGGCGTCAACCAGACGTGCGGCAAAATCTCGCTGGCGCTCGCCGAGGAATTCGGCTGCGACCTGATGGAGATCACGGCGCACGCAGGCGCTAGACCGGAGCACGCCGTATGGCAGGGCAAAATCGTTTCGCTCTCCGGGCGGCGCGGGTATCTGACGCTTTCGGACATCGGCTACGGCACGGGCGCGGGCTTTCAAGGATGGAACTGCCGTCATAGCTGGAATCCGTTTTTTGAGGGCATCTCGAAGCGCTCCTACACAAAAGAAGACATCGAAGCGCTGAACGCCAAAGACGTGCCGTATAACGGCGGCATGTACACGGAATACGAGATCAGCCAGATGCAGCGGCGCATGGAACGCGAGATCCGCGCCACAAAACGCGAGCTGACGGCTTTCAATGCCGCCGGACTGCAAGAGGATTTCGCCCGGCAGTCCGTCAAGCTCAAGGCGCAGGAGCAAAAGCTTAAGGATTTCACACGCGCCACCGACCGCCGTGTCAATTCCGCCCGCGTGCAGGTGCAGGGCTTCGGGCACAGCCAGGCGAGCAAAGCGATGTGGGCGAACAAGAGCGCAGACCGCTACACTGCATTCCGCGCCTCCCATATCGCAAAATCAGATTCTGAAAAGCTTCCGCATTTTGACAAAGCTGTGATTCCGGGTTCAAAGCTTGAAGGCTATGCATTGAACAAGGAACATCCGGTCGGGAAGCACAAAGCCGTTGCTTTTGAGAAAATCTTAGGGTATACTAAAAGTAACCAAGAAGATTTGGTTCGCGAGATTCGTACCGGGCTGGCTCAATACCGGGCGTCTGCGCGTAAGGCGACGCAATACGGACAGCCTTTTGAAGTGCAGATGGTCATCACCGGCGCGAACGGAAACACAGCCAAAATCAAAACCGGATGGATTATAGATCGTGATTCGGATATTCCGCGGCTCACGACGGTTTACATTGATGAATGAGGAGGTTCCGCATTGAAAGAATTGGATGTTGTTCGTCTTCGGGACGGGCGTACCGGCACCATTCTCGAAGTATTTGAATCTGGAAAATCTTATCTCGTAGAAATCACAGACGAAAAGGGACACACCCTTGAGGTATCTGTTGTTGATGAAAAAGACATTTCAGAAGCGGTCTTTTCCGCATAGTGCTGCCGGCAAGTTAAAAAACGGCGGAAATCCGCCATAAAATCGCATAATGCACGAAAATGGCACGTTACCGGCAAGTTATTGTCGGAGGCGTGTTTTTTTGATGCGAAAGTGTCCAAAACACCCCTAAATTAACAACTTCATCGTGATCTAAGCAGTTTGTTGATAAAACAGGCTGCTTTTTTCATACCTAAATTTCGCGCCAGAAGCGCAAGGAGGAAAGCCAGATGCTTAAACCCTATATCCAGTTATTCGCAGAGCCTGCGGACGGAGGCGCGCCGGCAGAACCGGCAGAGCCTACGACGGGCGGAAAAACCTATTCGCAGGATTACGTCAGCACGCTGAGAAACGAATCCAAGAACTATCGGATCCGCGCCACGGCGTCAGAAAACGCGCTGCGCAGCCTGTTTGGTCTCAAGGAAGGCGAGGAGCTCGGCGATCTGAACGCCCGCATGACCGCATACCGGCTGGCCCAGGAGCAGGCGCAGAACGATGCGCTTGAGAAGGTCAACGGGCGGCTGATCTCTTCCGCGATCAACACCATGGACGGCTACGACACGAAGCTGCTCGCAAAGCTGATCGACCGCAGTAAGATCACCGTCGCAGACGACGGCACGGTAAGCGGTCTCAAAGAAGCCGCTGAAGCCGCAGCGGCGGAGTATCCGTCCGTAAAACTGTCCTCCGTGCCGAGATTCTCCCGCGGCACGCCGGGCGCCACCGAAACGGGAGACAGGAAAGATCAGGCAAACAACGCCATCCGAAGCGTATTCGGAAGAAAGAAGGATTGATTTAAATGGCAAACATCATCGACCGCGCACGTGCTGAAGCTCTGATTCAGGAGCAGGTTGTCAGCACCATTTTTCAGGACGCACCGAAGCAGTCCGTTTTCATGTCTCTGGCACGCAAGCTGCCGAACATGACCTCCAAGCAGACCCGCATTCCGGTACTGGACATGCTCCCCGTCGCCTACTGGGTCAACGGCGACACGGGCTTTAAGCAGACCTCGCAGCAGGCGTGGGACAACGTCTACCTTACGGCGGCAGAGCTTGCCGTCATCGTGCCGATTCCGGAAGCGGTTCTCGACGATGCCGATTTCGACATTCTCGGCGAGGTCACGCCCCGCGTGAACGAAGCGATCGGCGCGCGTGTGGACGCCGCCGTCCTCTTCGGCACCAACCGTCCGACCGAATGGCAGAACGACATCATCACGATGGCGAGACAGGCGGGCAACAACGTTTCCGGCGGCGCTGTGACGTACGACACGCTGCTCGGCGAGAACGGCGTCATTTCCAAGGTAGAGGAATCCGGTCATATGGTCAACGGCGCCATCGCGTCCATGGCGATGCGCGGCAAGCTGAGAGGCATCAAGAATACCAGCGGCACACCGCTCTTCAAAAGCGATATGCAGGGATCCACGCAGTACGCGCTGGACGGTGCACCACTCTATTTCCCCCAGAACGGCGCCTTTGACGCGTCCATCGCGCAGATGATCGTCGGTGACTGGTCGCAGGCGGTTTACTCCATTCGACAGGATGTCACCACGAAGATTCTCGACCAGGGCGTTATCCAGGACCCGAACACAAAGGAAATCATCTACAACCTCGCGCAGCAGGATATGATCGCCCTGCGCGTCGTGTTCCGCATGGGCTGGGCGCTGCCGAACCCGGCAACCGCGCTCAACAGCGACCGCATGCTCGTGCCGTTTGCGTATCTGGAGCCCGCGACGGCTAAAACGACCTATAATGCGACGATCACGGTCAAGAACAGCGATGAGGTTGCCGCCGCGATTTCCGGCGCGACAGTTGATCTGAACGGATCCCGCAAGAAGACGAACGCTTCCGGCGTTGCGGAATTCTCCCTGATGAACGGCTCGTACCCGGTGAAGATCAAGGCGGACGGCTATAAGTCCACGACCGGCACCGTGACGGTAAACGGCGCAGGAACCACCCTGACCGTCAACCTCGTCAAGGCATAACGCTATGTTTACCGTGGATTACACCTATTACAGCGTCGAATATGGCGGCACGGCGGTTGAGCCGGTGCGGTATCCGTTCGTGATGTGCGAGGCGTGCGCGTATGTGGATCAGATCACCTACGGCCGTCTGCACGGGCTTTCGGAGATCCCGGAGGAGGCCCGGCTTGCGGCGTGCGCTGTCGCAGACGTTGTGCAAGCAAAGTACGCGGCGATGGACAAGCTCGGCGCAGCGGCAGGCGTGAAGTCCTTTACGAACGACGGCTATTCGGAGAGCTTTGCCGACGCGGCGCAGCTCTCCGACGATTTTGCGCGGCGCATGGCGGATGCGGCGGCAGTGTATCTCCCCCGCTCGCACCCGCTGCGCTACGCCGGTATTCGGTAGGAGGGCAGCATGCAGCTTTGTAAGGAACAGCTCACGTATTTCGTGCTCGATGAGCGCGACCGCGTTGAAAAAGCCATTCCGCTTTTCGGCTCCTGGTACAGCAAAAGCACTTCGGAGCTGACGGATAAGGGCATGACGTTCGCGCAAGTCACGGAGTGCCGCATCCCCGCGGAATACGCGCCGCAGGGCTTTGCACCGAAAGAAAACGACATGCTGCTGCGCGGCACGTTTGACGGAGACCCGCCGGCGGCTGCACTGCTCAAGCACCGATACCACGCGGTGACGGTGAAAGCGGTGCGGGATAACCGCCGAACCGTGATGGCGCCGCACTGGCATATCTTTGCGGTTTGAAAGGCGGTGTATATGGCAGTCAGTATTGAACTGAAGCTTGACCCCATGACAAAGATCAAGGCGCGGCGGCATCTCGACGACACCGGGCGCCGTAAGGTCGCGAGCGAGGTCAAGCGGCTGTGCGATCCGTACGTTCCATATAAGGATGGACCTTTGAAAAACTCGGCGCAGGTGCTTACCGACGGCGTGCTGTACGTTCAGCCGTATGCCGCTGTCCAGTATTACACCAATACCGGCCACGGTAAGCAGGGCTTAACAAAACAGAGCGCGCACAACTATAAGTGTCTGCGCGGCGCGTACTGGGACAAGCGCATGATGGCCGACAAGGGCGACCAGCTCACGGAGACCATCGCAAAATTCTGCGGAGGTGAAAAGGCATGAGCATCATCGAAAGCATTCGCACGTTTCTGCTCACCTGCCCGCTGCTTGAGGGCGGCGTGATGCACGTCAATTATCTCGAGCATGAGCCGGTGCAGTTCACAATCGATGAGGTGCCCGGCGATCTGATCGTCAAGCGTTACACCGACGGCAGCACCGTGCGGCAGGCGCTTTTTGTGATCGCATCCTCAGAGTTTTACAGCCGAGACGCAATTGAAAACCTCAAGGCGTGCGGCTTTTACGAGCAGCTCGCGGACTGGATCGAGCTGCAGAATAACATCGGCAATCTTCCCGACCCGGAACATGCGGAGGCGCGTAAAATCGAAACATTAACGAACGGATACTGTATCAGCGCGGATATTCAGCAGAATATCCAGCGCTACCAGATACAGTGCCGTTTTACCTATTTCAAGGAGGCAGTCTAAATGGCAATTGCAGGCGTAAAAAAACGCAGAAACATTGCAAACTATCTGAATACCGCGCCGGGAGAAACGAGCGCGGTATACAACCTGATGGGCATCGGCTTCACGGAGCTGAACGAACAGCCCTCGGCACAGACCAAAAGCAAACGGTATATCAATATGGCGTCGGCATCGCATTCCGTCACAGGATACGAGCCGTCCTGGCCGTTTACGGCGGATCAGATCCGCAGCGAAGAGGCGCTGAACATGATCTGCGAGATCGGCGAGCTGCGCAAGACCGGCGCAGATGCAGAGACTGATATGGTTATCGTCGATCTCGATAAACCTGTATCTGAATCGCAGAACACTTTCACGGCGCGCCGCCAGAAGATCGCGATCGCGGTATCGTCCTTCGGAGACGAGGACGGTGAAATGACCTGTGAGGGCGATCTGCTCGGCATCGGCGATGTCGAGCTCGGCGAGTTCAATACGCAGACAAAAACCTTTACACCCAAGTCCGGTTCGTAAGGAGGAATGATTGATGGCTTTCGAAATCAAAAATACCGGTCTCACGCTGGAGATCGGCGGCGGAACCTTTACGATCTATCCGGATGATGCCGACTACATCGAAAAAGCGGAGCGTTTCTTCCGTGAAGCGCAGCGCATGTCAACTGAATTTTCCGGCATTACGGAGGGTGTTGCCGACAAGGTACGTGAGGTGAGCGTGTTCTGCCTGAATTCGATCGACGAGCTGCTTGGAGAAGGTGCGTCCGCAAAAATCTTCGGTGATCAGCATGTCGGCATGATGATGTGCATTGAGGTGCTGACCTACATCAAAGTGGAAAGCGAGCGGTATATGACAGCATCGAAACAGCGCATCCGTCAGATGGGCGGCAACCGCGAACAGCGCCGGAAAGCGCAGAAGAAATGAATTCCCTGATCGATCAGCTGCCGGAGACCATCGACGTTTCCGGCAGCATTTTTTCGATAGACACGGATTTTCGGGCGTCTATCCGGTTTGAGCTGATGATGCTGGATCCGGAAGTCCCACGTGAAGAGCATGCGCTGCGAATGCTGCGCATCTATCTGCCGGAGCTGGACTTTGATGCACGCGATCCGGACAGCCAGACGCTGTTCATCGCGGAGCACGCCGCAGAAACCGTTCTCCGCCTGTGCGATTTCTACACGGGAGCAGAACGCGCGGCACGGCGCAGAGGCAAGTCTTCCGCAGGTGGCAGACGGATCTACGACTACGATTTTGACGCAGCGGAGATCTATGCGTCATTCCTGTCCGCGTACAACATCGATCTTAACCGGTCGCATCTCCACTGGTGGCAGTTTCATGACCTGTTCCTTTCCCTGCCGGACGACACGGCAATCAAAAAGATCATGCGCATCCGCGCAATGAAGCCGGACGCAAAGACACCCTCCGCCGAGCGCAGCCGAATCGCAAATCTTCAGCGGCTTTATGCGCTGCCGGTTCGGGTATCCGAATCCGAGCGGGAACGCATATCCAGAATGGAAGCGATCCTGATGGGAGACGGCGATCTCAGCCGATTGGAGGACGATGACCATTAAAAAGATAAAATGCCCATACTGCGGGTACGAGATGCCCGTCTGGTACGACCCGAAAAAAGCGGAAGCTAAAGGCGTTTTTATCCGCTGTAAGGGCCGTAGTTGCAGGCGGGAATTCGAAATCAAGATCAAACAGAGCAAGTAGCGCCATGATGAGCCGATGCTCTCCCGAATGAGAGGTGAGAACATTGGCAACAGCCAGCGACGGCAAGATTAAAATCAACACCGATCTCGACGCCTCCGGGTTTGAAAAAGGATTGAAAAAGCTCGGAGGGCTTGCAAAGACCGGGCTTTCCGTTATAACAACCGGCGTCGCTGCGGTTTCTTCCGGGCTGCTTGCGGCTGGCGGCTATGCCGTGAAGGTCGGTTCAGACTTTGAATCCGGCATGAGTGAGGTCGCCGCTATTTCCGGCGCAACCGGTGAGGAGCTGCAGGCGCTCACGGATAAGGCCAAGGAAATGGGATCGATGACCAAATTCAGCGCGACGGAATCCGCCGAAGCGCTGAAATACATGGCAATGGCAGGCTGGGACACCGATAAAATGCTCTCCGGTCTTCCCGGCGTCATGAACCTTGCGGCGGCGTCCGGCGAGAATCTGGGCACCGTTTCCGACATCGTCACGGACAGCATGACCGCGTTCGGTATGGCGGCGGGCGAAGCCGGTCACTTTGCCGACGTGCTCGCACAGGCGTCCAGTAAATCCAACACAAACGTCGCGCTGATGGGCGAAACGTTCAAGTACGTAGCGCCGGTCGCCGGTGCGCTCGGTTACAGCGCCGAGGACGCCGCCGTCGCGATCGGCCTGATGGCCAACAGCGGTATCAAGGGCAGTCAGGCGGGCACCGCGCTGCGCTCCACCCTTTCGCGCCTTGCGAAGCCCACCGATGAAGTACAGGGCGCGATGGACAAGCTTAAAATCTCGCTGACCGATTCCGAGGGCAACATGAAATCCCTCGGCGACGTGATGCAGGATATGCGCAAGGGATTCCAGGGCCTGACCGAAGACCAGAAAGCGCAGTACGCCGCCGCGCTCGCCGGGCAGGAGGGCATGTCCGGCCTGCTCGCGATCGTCAACACCAGCGATGAGGATTTCAACGCGCTCGCCGACGCAATCAACAACGCGGACGGCGCTGCGGAGACGATGGCGTCCGTCATGCAGGACAACCTCAAGGGCGCTGTCACGATTGCGAAATCCGCGCTCGAGGGGCTGGGCATTTCAATTTACGAATCGCTCGAGGATCCACTCAAGGAAACCGTACAGACAGCGACAGGGTATCTGAACCAGCTTCAAAGCGCATTTGACGAAAACGGCCTTTCCGGCGCAGTATCCGAACTCGGTACCATTCTGTCAGACCTTGTAAAGCGCGCGGCGGAAGCCGCCCCGGAGCTGATCCGCACCGCTGTCGAATTGATCGGCAATTTCGTTTCCGGTATCCGCGAAGCGCTGCCGGATATTGCAGATGCCGCGCTCGAGATCGTGGATACGCTGCTGTACGCACTGTTTGACGCGCTTACAGCGCTGCCAGAGATCGCCGGCGAGATCATCACAACGCTCGGCACTAAGCTCGCCGAGTACGCGCCGGAGCTGATCCCCGCAGCCGTCGAATGTATTCTGGAATTTGTGCAGGGCCTGATCGATCAGCTGCCCGGTATTCTGGACGTCGCGCTGCAGCTCGTACGCGGTCTCGCAGACGGTATACTAGCCGCCATACCGGAACTGATTACAGCTCTCCCTGCCCTGATCGACGGGATTGTGCAGTTCCTGGTCGAAGGCATTCCGCAGCTCATCGAGACGGTGATCTACATCGTCGAGCAGATCGTTGCCAATCTGCCGACCATCATTGCCGCGCTCATCGAAGCGCTACCGCAGATTATCGAAAGCCTCGTTTCCGGGTTGATGGGATGCATCGGGCAGCTCGTTGCAGGCGCGATTCAGCTTGTTGTACTGCTGGTCACACATCTGCCGGAGATCATTTCCGGACTGATTCAGGCTATACCACAAATCGTGCGGGCAATCATCGACGGATTTACAGCGGCACTCCCATCCTTTAAGGATGCCGGAAAGACCATCATGGGCGCGATGAAATCCGGCATCGAGGAAATCTGGGGGAAAATCAGAACGTTCTTCTCCGAATCCATCCCGAAACTGATCAACAGTATCGGCGAGTGGTTCTCTGATCTTCCTGGACGCGTCAAAGAATGGCTGGACGATACACTGAGGCGGGTAAGCGAATGGGCTTCAGGTATGGACGGCAAGGCCGAAGAAGCCGGCAGACAGTTTATAACGGCCGTCATCAGCTTCGTGAAAACTCTGCCTGAAAAGATCAGGACATGGCTGCACAACACGATCGTGAACGTCACGTCCTTCGCGTCTGACTTCGGGAAAAAGGCGGCACAGGCCGGCCAAAGCTTTCTGACGAACATCGTATCAAAGGTCAAGCAGATTCCCGGTCAGATGCTTTCCATCGGCAAAAATATCGTCACCGGCATCTGGAACGGCATCTCCGGCGCGGCCGGCTGGCTTTACAACCAGGTCGCAGGATTTGCACGCGGCATCATTTCCGGTATCAAGAGCGCGCTCGGAATTCATTCCCCATCGCGTATTATGAAGGAAGCCGTCGGCGCGATGCTGCCGCCCGGCATCAGCGAGGGTTTTACAGACGCCCTCCCCGCCGCCGAAAAGAGCATGGAAAAACAGCTCGGCTCTATGACGGACCGGCTGAGCGGCATATCCGTGCCGGCGATCGTCCGCGCTTCTATGGACGGCGAAACGCTCAATGCTATGCAGGCGGCGGTCGAGTTCAAGACGGCGCAGACAGCGTCCAGCGTTTCCGGATATCCTACGGGCATATCCGGCAAGCTTGCCGCTCTGACAGACAAATTCGACGCGCTGCTCACGCGTCTCGAATCTTTCGGCGACGACCGCCTGATCTCGCTTTCCGATCTTCGAGAAGCACTCAAGGGTCTCCGCGTCGAGATGGATGGGCGGGACGTCGGCGAGATCGTGGACGAGAGGCTCGGCGAGCTGTACGGGCAGCGTGAAAGAGGTGAAATATAAATGCTTGGTGTAGTGATTAACGGTTTTCATACCTTTGAGGATTTCGGGCTCAGCTGGCTGCAGGGCGGCTTTGAGTTGTCCGAACCGGAGATTCAGACGCACTACGTTGAAGTGGAAGGCATGGACGGCAGTCTCGACCTGACGGAAGACCTTTCCGGCCGTCCGGTCTATAAGGACCGCGCGTTGAAGCTGACGTTTGATTCCCCGGCGGGTACATACGAAGCGTACACGGCGCTCTGCTCGCGGATCGACAGCCGTCTGCACGGCAGGCGGTGCGAAATCACGCTCGACACGGATCCGGATTGGTTCTACCTCGGGCGCGGCAAATGGAGCCACGCGAAGGATGCAGATGGCGTGGAAACGCACGTCTTTACGGCGACCGTCAAGCCGTACAAGTATTACAAGGACATGACCGTTCGTACCGTGAACGTAGACGGCACTGCGGACGTTGTATTGGAAAACAGTATGGCGCCCGCCACGCCTCTCTTTACGACCTCCGATAAGGATATGAGGGTGCAGCAGGGCAGCGCTGAATATTCGGTTCTGCCCGGCACCGATATGGAGATTTACGGCATCACGCTGCTCGAGGGCAGTAATGTCCTGACGTTTACCGGCACGGGCACAGTGACAATCCAATATCGGGAGGGCATGCTGTAATGTACAGAATTACCTGCGACAATCAGGTTATCCACGATCCGCGCTCCAATAATCTGCTGCTCATCTCCCCGAAGGCCGTGCTCGGCATGGGCGTCTCCGGGACGATGAGCTTTAAGATCGCCCCCTCTCACCCACTCTACAAGCTGCCGCAAAACAAAAAATCCGTTCTGCGGTTCTATCAGGATGATGAGCTGCTCTGGCAAGGGTTTATCCGCAAAATTAACCGCGACCGGCGCAACATCAAGACGATTGAAGCGGCGGGCGAGCTGGCGTATTTAAACGACAGCGTGCAGCCCTATACGGTCTACCACGATATTTCCCTTCGCGATTACCTGCAGGCGCTGCTCGACGTCCACAACGCGCAAATGGACGAGGACAAGCGTTTTGTGCTCGGCTCTGTGACTGTGACGGACCCGAACGACAGCCTGTACCGATATTCCACAAACCAGTCCACGTACAAAACACTGGAAGACCGCCTCGTGAAACGCCTCGGCGGTTATCTCGTCGTGCGGTACGGTGCGGATGGAACGCGGTATCTGGATTATCTCAAGGAGTACGGACGCATTTGCGGACAGAAGATCGCCTACGGCAAGAATCTGCTCGATTTTGCGGTCTCTACCCCATCGGACGACGTCGCGACCGTCATCATGCCACTCGGCGCGAAACTGAACGATGCGGACAGCAATCCGACCGAGGAACGTTTGACCATCGCCGCCGCGAACAACGGCAGTATGTTTCTCGAGGACGCGGAAGCGATCGAGACCTACGGACGCATCGTCAAGACGGTCATTCACGACGATATCACCCTTGTGGAAAATCTCTTGCGTGCAGGCTACGCCGATCTGGAAGCCGCAAAGCACGCCGTCAGCACCTTCAAGCTGCGCGCGGTCGACCTATCTTTGTGCAACGTGAACGTGGATAAAATCCGCGTCGGCGACCTGCTCGGCGTCGATTCCGCACCCCACAGCGTGGACGATTATATCGCTGTTTCCGAGCGCACGTATGACATTACGAAGCCTGAAAACGATATGATCGTACTGGACAAAACCTATAAGGGCCTTGTAGACACGCAGCGTTCCGAATCCGAAGCCTTGCGCGTAGAGATCGATGAGACGCACGAGCGCGTCAATACGGTCACTCAAAAAGTGGAGTCCTACAAGATCGAAGCCAAGAAAGATTTCGATTTCATCTCCGCGTCGGTGACGGAGACGCGCACCGAGCTGACCACGACGACCGAAAATGTGTATGACGCGCTGGGACGTTTACAAGATACCGCAGTCTCTACAGAGGAGCTCGAAAGCGTTAAACAGCTGCTCATCACCCAGTGGAGTGATCAGCTCGAATACCGCTTTACGCAGGTGACAAATCTCATTGACAGCACCAACGGCACGATAGCGGAAAATCAGCGGCTTTTAGAGCAGTATATCCGTTTCGAAGGGGCGCGAATTACGCTCGGCCGCAGCGACAGCGCCATACAGGCGGTGCTCTCCAACGACCGGCTCGAATTTGTCGAAAACGGTCAAACTATTGCGTATATCTCCAACCGTATGCTTTATATCACGGATGCGCATATCACGGGCAGCTTGTCTTTCGGCAACGCGGACACGGGCTTGTATATGTGGCGGTACAATGCGGAGGCCGACACGTTTGATCTTGAGTTTGAGGGGGACGACTGATGGGCAAAAACAGCTATAAAGCCCAGCTTAACTATTATGACAGTAAGTGGGGCTGGAAAAGCGAGGGCACCGCCTCGCAGGGCCAGTGGGACGGAACAGGTGTGCGCACCGGCGTACTGTACTTTCCGGGCCTTGCAGCGCTCAAGGGCAAGATCATCAACAGCGTAAAGCTCACCGCGACGACCGGGCAGACCGGCTACGGCACAGCGACCACCAAAACGGTATACATCTACAACTCCGCCTCGCAGGGCGGCATTAAAACCTCTCTCAACGCAGGGCACCGCACAGGCAATGCGCTCGGCAGCTGTAAAGCGCCCATGTGGGATAATACCAAAACGTTTGATGTTGCTTTCATGGCGGCATCTATCGCCGCCGGGTACGATACGTACTGCATCTACAATGGCAGCTCTTACACGGATTATCTCAAATGGACGGCTGTAACGCTTGAGGTGGATTGGCAGGAGCCTGCAACACAGCCGAGTTTGAGCGCCGCAACCGTGGAGATGGGCAAAGCCGTGACGATCAACACGCCTGCGGTAAACAGCACGTACAGACACAATATTTGGGCTGCTTTTGGCAACGCAGGCGTTGTTATAGCTGAAAGAGTAGTATCAAGCACAACGTGGACACCAGACGTTAATTTAGCAAGCCAAATTTCAAACGCGACCTCTGGCGTAGCTACAATTTATTGCGACACTTTTGATGCAAACGGTACACAGTTAGGCACAAAAACTATCAGCATCACGCTCACCGTCCCCGGCAGCGTAGTTCCGTCGGCGGGCACGCTTTCGGCAGCACTCGCCGAAGACACAAGCGGCACGGGCCTATACGTAAAAGGCATGGGTAAAGCAAAGCTGACGCTTTCGGGAGCATCCGGCGCATACGGCAGCAGCATCACCTCGTACACGATTACCGGCGGCGGATGGACGGCCACAAACGGCGCGCTTACGACCGGCACGTTGGCATCGGCGGGCAACATCACATTCACGGCCACGGTGACGGATTCACGCGGCCGGAAAGCCAGCACTACGCGCACGATCAACGTCATAGACTACACAAAGCCCGGAGTAGCGGTGTGTGACGTGTACCGATGCGATGCAGACGGCAACCGCAAAAAGGCAGGCACGTATTTTGCCGTGGAGATCAACGCGAGTTACAGCGCAATCACCGGCAACACCTTGAGCATTACAGCTCGATACAAAAAGCAGTCCGAGAGCAGTTACGGCACCGCGATGAACGTTACCAACAACGGCAAAACCGTGATCGGCGGCGGAAATATAGGCGCGTCCACCACCTACGACGTGCTCGTGACGGTGGCGGACAAGTATAACAGCTTATCTATTCCGCGCACTCTGTCTACAAAAAGTGTGCTGCAATCCTTCAAGCGCGGCGCAGGGGCGGCCATAGGCAAAGTAGCCGAGCTCGCGAACTGGATGGACGTTGCGTGGGATACGCGGATTCGGGGCAATTTAAAGGTGGATGGAAAAATCATTGTGGCGGACAATTACTTTACAGTCCACGGAATGTTTATCAATTCCGCTGAAGGCTCCATACGTGGTGTGGGTACTGCCAGCGTCCATATCATTGTCAACGGGATTGCGCAGGTTGATTTTGTGGCAAAAATCACCACGCCGGGCAGGAGAAACGACATTTTTTTATACGGCGTCAATATCGATATGCTAAGATCGATCGACCCGCAAATCCCGGAAATTATCCCTATCGTCGGCGGCGTTGTGGAAATGTGTAATGCAGACGGCAGCTATAATACGGAGATTAACGGCTATGGGGGACTGCTCGAAGCTTTCGGATCGTACTGGGTCCCTGCAAGAGTTTATAGCTATAAGGATGATGTCGGTTATCGTGGAGCGTGGCCGGAAGCAATGTTTGACACTGGCATGATCCTCAGAGGAACCTGTTACGGCAAACTGAATTAGGAGGTTATATTAAGATCAATGTAATGCTATTTATCATTGGGGTGCGCCGGAGACACGGGCAATCCCCGCACCGCCGGTGTGGCTGGATAAACTTTAAATTTTGA
>AVOA01001761.1_pt1 | contig 12889 bp, 15 predicted proteins | sample 80171 | NCBI WGS metagenome assembly AVOA01 (sample SAMN02954237, study PRJNA213161) | gut metagenome | biome: terrestrial; feature: piglet; material: feces; isolation source: piglet diarrheic feces | host: Sus scrofa | place: China
AAGCGCGACAATACCTATATTATCGGTTGCAATGTGTATAGTTTCGGATACCAGACAAACGATCCAAGCGTGAAAGTCTCCGTGCAATGTGTTGGATATCTGAATTTCTATAAGAGCCAGTACATCACGGCTAACTATTCGCAACAGTACCAAGAGGACATTCTATGGGATGTTATTAACCAATGTAATGCCAAAACTGGTGGCGATTACGGTGTTCGCCGTGGAAGCAATATCGGCGGAGGCAGAACCAAGCGCGACAGGAACTACTCTCGCAAAGAAGTCGCAAGCTTGATTCTCCAGCTGAGCCAAGTCATTGATGGCCCAGATTTTGATTTCACTCCAGACAAGAAATTTAATACTTACGCAGCCAAGGGCGCTTATCGCCCAGATGTGCGCTTAACTTACCCAGGCAATATCCAAGACTTTAGCTTCAACCGAACCGTGGAGAAAGTAGCAAACTACATCTACGGTTTAGGCTCTGGCAACGGTGATGATGCAGTCCAGTCAACGGCAGAGGACGCTATTTCGGAGAATTACATTTATCGCCGAGAGAAAATAGTGTCATGGAACTCCGTTACGCAGCAGGATACGCTAGATGAGCATACGAACGCAACGCTTCATTACTATAAGGACATTATTGAGTTGCCTAGCGTAACCTTGAGAGACAATACGCTCGATTTGTCGCAAGTGGATGTCGGAGACACCATTAGCCTAGAGTTACTCTCAAATATCTCGCTACGCCATGTCAACGGCTTTTATCGCATAGAAAAAATAGATTGTACTGCAGATGAAAACGATTCTGAGAAAGTTCAGCTTACTTTTGACAACCTTGATATCGAAGATATTATCCAGGAGCAAGAAAGCAATGATTAGAGCAGGTGCAAACCTAGTTAATCAGGTGCAAGAAATCCAGCAGGAATTGGATGAGATTAAAACGGCTCAGTTCTCAAGCCAAAGCTCAGGCATGAAGTTCTACGATGTTTCCCCTAGTGAAGTAGTAATCAATGTGCCAGCGTCAACATCATGGAGCGCAGGCGTAAAGATTTGGCATAAGTTTACTGGGAATCGCCATAAGAACATTCTTGTTCAAAGAGACATCCAAATTACGATTGACGGCATCACGCTCAAGATTGATGAGTATTCTAGAGGTACAACTTATATGTACTCGTCAGGATCGACAAATTTTAGCGTTCGACCATATGTAACAAAGAGCAAGAGTGCGGCCTATGAGGATTTTCAGTTGTCTGTAATCAATTTTAGCCGTTCAAGCTCGTCAAAGGTCAGAGTTAAAACCAAGACAAAAGCTACTGATCGTGGAACAGATGTAATAACTTACGAGGTGAAGACATGATAGAGCGAGAAGGCGGAAACCTAATTAGAGAGATTAGGAGCATTCAAAGAGAGCTAGAAGAGCTTAAAACTGCTCAGAGAGTAGGGAATAGCCAAATTAAGGTAAATTACTTCAACACCGGTTCTACTATGCTCAGTTTTCAGACTGTACCTAATGCAGACAACCAATATATGAGTGCTATGGGTAAGGCTAAGGTTAAGTTCGTATGCGATGATATACATACTCCAAATGCTCTTATTGCCTACTGTTTGCCAGAGATTCATCTTGGCTCTCCTACTGGAACTCTAATTACTACGGAAAGCTCGTACTCGCAGCCAGTCTCAGGCATTATTTTCAATGCTAAGTCTACTGGAGATAACGAGGCTAGATTTAATATCCAAGTATTCGACATGAGCATGACTGGTTCTAGACTTTACGCCAAGACATTATATGTAAAGTTCCATGTATGGATGGCGGCGAAAGAACTATCAAGATTTGAATGGGGTTCAGGTAATTATGAGTAGAGTAGATAGCGGTCTAATTAACATGATTGACCAAATAGAAAAAGACCTTGATGAGCTTAAATCCGCTCAGATATTCGGTTCAGACTCAATGAATATCAATAGCTGGACGAAAGAAGTAACAACTAGTGGAACTTACAGAGTAACCTTAGCACCATCACAAGGCTCGCTCGGAGTTCTGCCCATGGAGCTATCAGCACAAACAGACCCTAGTTTAGCCTATGGCTACCCGCCAACGCCAGTTTTCAGATTTGATGGAACATTCCAATGGAAAATATCTTTGTCTGATCCAGTTAAAATAATGCTCCGATGGATTGGGGCCGGAACAGTAACTTGGGAGCAAATCTAATGGGGAATCGAGTTTTACCAGATGGAACAGTAATGGAAGATTCCGTATGGCAACAGGTCAGAAAGCGAGCTATCGCAAGTAAAGACCCGGTCTGTGCTTTATGCGGAGGGGCTATTGATATGGATGCTCCTGCCCAACATCCTATGAGTTGTCAAGTAGATCATATAATCCCAGTTTCCCGTGGCGGCGCTCCATACGATATCGACAACTTACAGCTAACTCATGCTAGATGTAACCGTATCAAGGGCAATATGATGCAGTATGACAAGGAAGACCAACAATCTGACAATTTCATACCTATCTCGAATAATTGGTAATTAGAAAGGACTCTAAACAATGCTCAGCTTTACTAGAGGCGATACCAAGCGCTACAAGTTCAAACGAAGAGATATACACAATAATGTAATCGAGGTAGAGCCGCAGTCTCTATTCTTCACGGTCGTGAAAGACCCAAAAACAGACCCAACCGTGCTAATCCAGAAATCAATAGACGATTTCGAGTTTACCGAAGATTTTTTCTGGCACTTCAGAATCGAATCAGAAGACACGGCAGACCTGCCATACGGCAAGTATTTTTACGATATCGAAGTAACTCAAGACAATGTTACAACTAGCATCGTAAAGGGGTGGCTCGAATTAACCTACGAAGCTACGGTGAGGTAATATGGCAGATATTTTAGAGAACCCAGTCGATTTAATTGACGACACTTACGAGCATCCAGTCGATTTAATTGACGACGCTTATGAGCAAGAAATTCAGGTAGAGCAAGAGCCAATCGAGTTTGTTTCTTATCGTTCGTATAATCAGCTCGATGATAAGCCTCAAATCAATGGCGTAGAGATTGTAGGCAATAAAACGAGTTCCGACTTAGGAATTACCGCACAAATCAATTCTGCGGTTAATTCTGAGGCACAAGCTCGCCAAAGCGCAGACAACGGCTTGCAGAGCCAAATAGATGCCAAGCAAGACAGGCTCTCCGAAGCCCAGCTCAACGCCGTCAATTCAGGCATCACAGCCGATAAAGTAACGACCTATGACGGTTATGCCGAGCAAATCGCAGGCAAAGCCGAGAAGGGCGAGGTTGGTCAACCTGGACCCGCTGGACCACAAGGGCCACAAGGCGAGCCAGGTCCACAAGGTCCACAGGGCGAAGCTGGGCCAAAAGGTGATACTGGACCTCAGGGCGAGCAGGGTGAGCCTGGACCACAAGGTCCTGCAGCTACAGTAGAAGTCGGCGATACTACTACGCTTCCAGCTGGCTCTAGTGCATCCGTGACAAACTCCGGAACTACTTCTGCCGCAATCTTCAATTTCGCAATTCCACAAGGCCAAAAAGGCGATAAAGGCGACAAAGGCGATAAAGGTGATGATGGCACAGGTATATCAATAGATGGCACAGTCGCAACTTACGCTGACCTCCCAACTAACTTGGGGACAGAGGATAACGGCAAAGGCATCTATGTCGAAGCAGACGGAAAGCTATACATCTGGAACGGCACATCATTCCCGACAGACGGCAATGGCGTGCAGATTCAAGGTCCGCAAGGTCCTAAAGGCGACAAGGGCGATACTGGCCCAGAAGGCCCACAAGGACCACAGGGTCCAGCTGGTCAGGACGGAGCACCTGGCGAAATTGGACCACAAGGTCCTCAAGGCATCCAAGGCATCCAAGGCGAGCAAGGGCCACAGGGAATCCAGGGCGAGAAAGGCGAGCAAGGTCCTCAAGGCGAGCCTGGTCCACAAGGCGAGCAAGGCCCTCAAGGGATTCAAGGCGAGACTGGTCCATCTGGAGCTTCAGCGACTATAGAAGTAGGCACAACCACGACATTGCCTTCTGGAACTAGCGCCTCAGTCACCAACTCTGGCACATCATCGGCGGCTGTTTTCAACTTCGCTATTCCGCAAGGCCCTAAGGGCGAAAAGGGAGACAAGGGAGATACTGGCGAAAAAGGCGATACGGGTCAGCAAGGTCCACAAGGTGAGCAAGGCGAACAAGGTCCTGCCGGGACAAATGGCGTAGATGGCTTTAGTCCAATTGCTACTGTCACACAGACTTCTACTGGAGCTACGATTAGTATTACTGATTCTCAAGGCACTACAACTGCTAACATTACTAACGGCACTGATGCTAATGTCCCAATTGCTACTACATCAGTAGCTGGTAAAGTAAAACCAGATGGAACGACTATTACTGTAGCAGCTGACGGAACAATAACTTCTGCTGCAGCATACACTCTACCTGCAGCAACTGAAACAACACTTGGTGGTATCAAAGTAGGAGATAATCTATCGATCAATGAAGACGGGGTACTAAGCGCAACTGCTAGTCCGATACTGTACTCTACGACTGGTCAGAATACCGATGGTGCTATGACCCAGAAGACCGCTACTGATATGGTATTCATTGCTGGCAAAGACCAATCTACTAGTCCTTCTGATGTGCGTATATGTATAGGTGGCACGAGAGATAGTTATGGGTCTAATGGAGTTAGAATTGGACGCCAAGCGATGGCGCAAGGTACAGAAAGTGTATCTATCGGTAGTGGTGCTCATGCAAACTATGATTATTCTTGTGCAATAGGTAGCACCGCATATGCAACTGCACAAGGTGCATGTGCTATTGCTGTTAATTCTGAAGCATCAGGAAATTCTGCAATAGCATTAGGAAATGGAGCAAAAGCCAAAAATATTGGTTCGGTTGCACTAGGTATGGGTTCAATAGCGGATAATGATTATGAAGTTTCTGTCGGGTCAGGGAATTCTTCATACTCTGACACATATCAGTATCGCAAAATCGTGAATGTGGCAGATGCAGTGAATGATCATGACGCAGTTACAAAAGGTCAGCTAGATACTGCTATAGCTGGCATTCCGACTACGAATAACATTAACTCAACAGACTGGAACGCTTTATGGCAATAGACGACAATACAAGTTATGAACTAACTGGTTCACAAATTAAAGACTGTGCAACAAAAATCAAATCAAAGGCAGACAGCTCTAGCTTGGCTCCTGTCGCTACTTCTGGTAACTATAACGACTTGGACAACCTGCCGACACTTCCTACCGTCTACAACGGTAAACTCACTATTACTCAGAACGGAAAGACTCTAGGCGAGTTCACTGCGAACCAATCCACAGATACGACTATCAATTTAGAGAGCTCTTCCTACTCTACTTCAGAGGTCAAGACTAGCGCGACTTGGATTGATGGCAAGCCTATCTATAAGAAGACGATTGACTTCGGAGCTCTCCCGAATGCTTCGGCAAAGTCGGTTGCTCACAATATCACAAGCATCGACCATTTCGTCAAAGTCGAAGGTATTGCCTGGACAGCCTCAAAAGCGACTGTCCATCTGCCATTCGCATCGCCAAATCAGCTAGCCGGAGCAATGTCGCTGCTCGTCACTAACATTGGCATTGAAATTAGTACTGGAAACGACCGGCGAGAGTTTGCAAATTGTTACATCACGCTTTGGTACACTAAGAAGACTGATTAAGGAGAATTATGGCAATAGATGACAATACTTCATACGAGCTGACAGGCTATCAGGTCAAAGACCTAGCCGGAAGGATTAGGCGCTAACGATGGAAGAAATAATGGTAATCGTCGGCAAATGGGGCGGACTCGTCATAATGGCAGGGTTATTCGTGTGGGTCTTCGTCCAAGACCGCAACAAGAATACCAAGCTACTCGAAGAGCTAAGCAAGACAAATTCGGATAACTCTAGGGCTGTCGAAGCTCTAGTGGAGTCAAATAAAAACATTGCTACTAGCTTGGAGATAATCAAAGGCTCTCTCGTTGATTTAAGCGACAAAGCCGATAGAAATTACGAAGAAATCCTCAAGCAAGCGAAGAAATAACAACGGGCGCTCCATTTTGGGGCGCTTTTAGAAAGGAAAACTATGTCACAAAGCTCAATGGTAACTAGGCAACGGTGGGCAAATGCTACAAACTACACGGCAGGTAGGCAAGACAAGATTCGGGGCATCGTGATTCACCACGCGGCTTCTACAAGCCTTGATTCTATCGGGCAAGTATTCAGCCAGCCAGGCAGAGGCGGCTCAGCGCACTACGGCGTAGGTGGCAAGCAAGTGCATCAATATGTTAGAGAGGAAGATACGGCATACCATTGCTCCAACTGGGCAGGCAATAGCGCCACTATTGGCATCGAAACCACCAACAGCACGGGCGCTCCAGATTGGAAGGTATCGGGCGAAACATTCGACACGCTCTGCAAGCTCGTGGCAGAGATTGCAAGGCGCAATGGGCTCGGTAAGCTCTGGATTAACCCTGATGCGGACTTTCCAGCGCTCTCAGGCCACAAAGACTGGCAAGGCGCGGCTACTGTTTGCCCGGGGCCTTATCTATACCCGAAGCTACAAGAAATCTGCGACCGTGCGAACGAAATCAACTACCCGACTAAAAAAGCCGAGCTTGTCTGGACGAAGTTCGATAAGGTAGAAACTTATATCACGACACGCACGACTCACCTCTATGACTTCAACCACACTCACGCCGAGAATATCGTGGTGATTAAAGAGTTCGCTAAAGACACCGCTATCGACATCTACGGCAAAGTCGAAAATAAGACTATCGGCAAGACCTTCCTATTAACGGAGTATTCATTCACGAAGCATATCACCAACGGCTTCAAGGATGATGCGCTCACTCCAAAACCAGCACCACAACCTGAGCCACAGCCACAACCTGCGCCAGAAGCCCCAGAAAAGCCACAGGACGAGCCAAAAGACCCAGAACCAGTAATCGAGCCAGTCGAGCCAGAAAACCCACAGGAAGATCCTGTAATAAGCCCAGAAGACAACCAAAGCGGCTTGACGGAAGAAGAACTGGCGAAGATTCAGGCGCAAATGCAAGAAATAGAGAATAATGCAAAGGAGAAAATTGTAATGATTCCTATGAGCAATAAGACCTACGATATTCTTAAAATCGTAGCGATCGTGATTCTGCCACTTATCCAAGCTCTCTATGTCGGCTTGAGTAAAATCTGGGGATTCGGATTCGGCACTGAAATTGATCAGACGATTCAGCTCATAGTTGCGGCTCTGAATACCGTCCTCGGCGTAGCACTCGTAAAGAGTTCGAGCGACTACCACAAGGGCGACTAGCTAGAGTAGGGCTTTGCGCCCTCTCTCCTATCCGGGAATAAAATATCAATAATCTGCAATTTTGATTCTGTCGCCTGGATAGGATAGAGGACACAATCCTCGCACATTGAAAGTCTTTGAAATGTTTTGAAAGGGGGAGTAACTATGAAAGTTACTATTTTCGTACGCATTATTGGCCAGATTGATAGCAAGAAGCTATATGACGAGATTAGCCATTATGGCATCAATGTCACAGACTGTGGCGACTATACGCTCGTATATGGCAAGTGTTGGCTTGAAACCGCAAGTCGCATCTTCTATCACTGCTCACTCTATGGCGATACCATGACCGAGCTTACTCACAATAAGTAATGAGGCAATAAGAAAAATCGGAAATACCGTTTTTGGAAGTGAAAGGGGGCGATACTATGGGAAGACGGGGAAGAGCTTTGCGCAAGAAACAGCGCAGCAAGCATTATAACCGCCACCATTAGCATCTGATATTCCAGAGAGCGCATTATGGCGATGGCTACGGACTCCTACTACGCCAAGCGTTCGTTTATGAGCTTGATGTAGATATACACAACTACCTACACCGCCATATACTCCACGACATCCCAAAGCCGCCCGAATGGCAGCTTAAACGAGCATGGGAGATATATCAGACAAACAAGTGGCTTATCGACCAATACGACATCTGCCTAGCCTGCGAGTGGCTCGCTAATATTTGCAGTGATCCAGCATGGCGAGCTTGCATGAACAGGCAAGTTGTCTATCTTAAAGACGCACTCAAAGACTACTAACATGGTCGAAATCGACCAAGTTAAAGCCTCGGCAACAGTCGGGGCTTTTTGCTATAATAAAAGTGCCTGGGAGGTGTTTCATCGCACCTCCTTCCGGCTCAAGCAATAATTTTTAATCAATTATTGCCCATCTGATTTTCTTTTATCCAAAGAGTCGCCTTTGTACAACGGGCGGCTTTTTGGTTATACTGATAACTGAGAGCGCAAGCTCTTAAGTGCATCGCTCGCCACTTTTAGGCTTGAAAGAGAAAGAGAACTATTTAACACTATCTTCCTGCGAACGAGCGGCCGCAGGTTGTTTTTGTTATAATAAAGCTATAGAAGAATATGCAATCAAGTTTCAAGATGGCATCCTAAATGACTTGTAATGTTTGACAAAAGTACATATAGCCCAGAACTTATTAAAGCCAGTAAAGATTATGACCGCTTGCAAGGTGAATATATCAGGCATGGTGCTTTAGGAAATGAAAGGGAACAGAAAAAACTTATTCCTAAAATGAATAAAGCCTATGAAAAATACGCAAAATATCATAATGAATGGTGTGATAAATACGGTTATAAAAGGTTAAAAATTTAATATAATCAAATTACCGCCCCGTAGGGCGTTTTTTATAGAAACCACGCTCTACGGGAGACAATGGCTTTATAGATTGTCCGATAGAGCGTTCACTTAATGACCACTAAAATTCACTTAACGCTAATTTAACAGATATGGCACAAAGTCATAGAGCGTTCGCTTATGTCCGATAGATGTCCGATAGAAAACGGCTTTATATATCGGCATTGTCATATAAAGAAAATGCTAAATCTTTAATATGACAATATTACATCTCTCTATAAGATTTTATCAGCGCCACCTCTGTTAATCTAATGTGATTGTTATGTGCTAATTCCAAAAGCGTTAAATCTTGCAGAAAAATTGCAGATTTTGGGCGAAATGTAATTATTATTCAGTCGCTACAACTACTACCGATTACTCGGTAGTTTTTTTAGTGTATAATAAAAAAGTAATTAGATGTCTGTGGTAAGCGTGGAACTTACCACTTTTTTGTTTTCTGACAAAACCTCACTGCACTGGTATTAAAATGGTAGATATTAACAGATACTCAACTGGCCAAAGGAGGTTTTCTTATGACAAAAAACGAGGCATGGTTCTTGTCGCTAGACCGAGAATCGTACAAGAACCTCTGTCAACGGTGGAACGAGCAACATATTAGCGTAAAGATTCCGAAACTAGACGGCTACGACAAGTGGCTAGATTTCTTTAGGAAGCTTTCCCCTACCGAAATCGAGAATCTTTATGAGTACGGCAAAGATGTCTTAAATACCGAAGCCTACGCCGCTCTCGCTCGATGGAAAGATATCATTGCAGCTCCTGGGCGCATAGACAAGATTTATCAAGCAGGACTTACGAAACCAAAGACCGAGCAGAAAACCATATCTGAACTCGCCGCAGAGAATGACGAGCTTGGCGTTCTTATGGCTTGCCGAGACCAAATCGCAGAGCAACTCGAAAGGGGAACTGGAGCAAGAGACACGGCTTCGCTCGCAATGTCTATGAGTAATATCATTCAACAAATTAAGGATGCAGAACGCAGAGCTGGACCAAAAAAAGATACGGTTCTGGCACAGATTCTCGGCGATATGGCTAAGCCTTTAGTAGAAGGTCAAGTTTCTCCTAAGAGACAACGCAACAAAGGGAAGTCGGACAAATCATACGCATCTAAGATGACTATAGAAGAGATTGAGAATGCCGAAGAAAACTAACGAACGAAAAGGCTCTCAAAAGCCACGCATAGATATTTACCACGATGGCGAAATCTCGTTAGCGGAGAAAGCTATCGCTCTAATGGATCATTACGGGTTAGCCCCTTATCCTTGGCAAAGGGCCATTATTCGCCGTTGGCTCGCGCGCACAGACGATGGCAAGTGGGCGAACCCTACTTGTGGGCTTATCATACCAAGGCAGAACGGTAAGACCTGGCTATTTAGGGCTAGGATTCTTGTCGGAATGATTTTTCTTGGTGAACACATTATTTACACAGCCCATCAGCTTGGCACGGTGGATGAGATTAAAAGATTAGTTCTAAGGTTTTTCTACGATGCAGAACCAGAAATCAGAGACTTACTCACGCCAGAGTTTGACCGAGAGCCAAAGTCTTTCGATTATGTCGAGCTTAGAAACGGCGGTCGTTGCATCTTCCGTGTCCGCACTCGTTCGTCAGGTCTTGGCTTAACTAACGACTGCCTACTGTGGGATGAGAATCAAGAATGTTCAGATGCTCAGGAAGAAGCTCTACTGCCTACGCTTTCGGCTGCTCCTACTGGCAATCCGCAGAATATCATGGCAGGAACGCCACCAACGGCAGGTTCGACTGGTACTGTATTCTTACGCGCACGCACTCGCTTGCTCCAAGGCAAGAGCGATATTTGCTGGCAAGAATGGTCGGTCGAGAATATCACAGACGAGCATGACGAAGACGCTTGGTACGCTACAAACCCATCACTAGGCTACTCATTGCAATATAGCGCCGTACAAGCGGAATCAAGCGCTTTCAGCCAGGATTCTTTCAACCGCATGAGACTTGGTTGGATTCCTGGAATTGATGCTAAACGAGCGTTCACAGACGATGAGTGGAATTGTCTCGCAGTCAAAGAAGTAAAGCTACCAGAAGAGCCAGACCTTGTCTACTCGGTAAAGTTTGCGCCAGACCGTTCAATGGTTACGCTAGCCGTTGGCGTAGTTATGGGAGATAAAATCCATGTCGAAGTTATTGATAGGAAGAGACTAAGCAACGGCATTGCTTGGCTTGAGTCTTGGCTACTTGAGCGTTGGAGAAAAGCCAACATGATAATCATTGATGGCGCAGCAGGGCAAGGCTTGCTCGTAGAAGATTTAGAGCGTAGTGATAAGAGAATCACGAAACGCATCCTAACTCCGAATGTGAAAGAAGCAGGGAGTGCTTATGCTAGCTTCTATCAGGCAATCCAAGACGGAACACTCACTCACTTTAATCAGCCAGTATTGAACAGCGCTATCCGAACTTGTAAGAAGCGCGACATTGGCAAGGATGGTATGTTTGGCTACGCCCCACTCAGTTCAACTATGAGCGTAGATCCAGTAGAAGCCGTGGCGTTCGCATATTACGGCGCTAACCGTTTCAAAGGAACAAAAAAGAACACGGGCGGTTCAAAGCTCGTGTTCCTATGAGTGCTTATGCTACAGCAGACTACTGCTTATGCTACACTATTTCGTTCGTGGAGCGCGTCCGCCTTTAGCCCCAGCTCTGCGAGCTAAGCCACGGTCGGCTTCAAAGCCTTTCGGCTTGGTATCGGTACGGCTTCCGCCTTTCTTGCCGATTCGAGCATAATACTGCTCGCCATTCCTTGCGATAATAGTATTGCGCGCTTTGATTCCGGCGCTACGCCTCGATGATGATTTCGTTGCCATAATTTCATGTTACGACTGCTTATGCTCTTGACAACAACTGCTTATGCTTCGTATAATATGGCTATCACTTAGGAATTGCTTTTTCTTTTAGTTACCCTTTAAGAATTAGCTTTGTTTTCGGTTTCCCTAAGTGATTTTTTGTTATTTCCATTTATCCGTGCCGTTCGCGCGGCGTTTCGCCCATACTTTCGCCGCCGTAGCCGTTTTTTCGCTCGCTGTCCGTTTCGCTTCGCGCTTTTTCGCATTCTCGGCCGTTTTCGCTCTAAAATTTAACCACGCACACGCGGCTTGGCGCATTTCGATTTCATCGATCGCGACCTGTTCGACATCACCACCACCAGGCAAGGCCGCCCCTGCATCCGCCTCTGTTGTGCCCCACCTTGTCGCCGTTCCGTTTGTGATTCTGTATAAAATAGCCATGTTGTGTCTCTTCCTTTCCTTTACTTGCCCCGGACTAGCCGGGGCGTTGTTGTTGTTACCTTATTGCGCAAATGCCGCAATTCTTTGCCGCGCGTTCTAGCGCGTCCGCCTTAATTCAATAGTTACCAAACGGCGGCCAGATAGTCCGCAAGCTTCGCGCGCGTTTTTGGTCGCGTCGCGCCTGTTATATCCTATGTAGCGCATTTTGAAATCTTCGCGCCCTGGTTGTTCAATCTTGATATCATATACACCCTTTTGGCGGTATTCAATTATGATGTATTTAGCCATTTATTTACCCTTTCTTTACTTTGCTTCGGTTGTTATGGCTATATTATAGCAAACCTTGCCAGTTTATGCAAGGCTAAAATATAGAATATATATATAATATATAGCGCCGCCAACAGATAGCGCGCGCCGTTTTTGCGATTTTCAAAAAAACTTTATAAAAACTCTTGCATAATAGCAAACTTTGCTATATAATAAAGATAGTTAAGCAAACCGAAAACAAAGCTAACAGGCGGAAGCAAGCCCAGCCAAACGGGGCAAGGACAGGGGGAAGCTAAACGATAAAAGAAGGGTAACAAATGAATAGCAAAGAATGGGGCGAAATGATCGCAACAGAAATCAAAGATGGCGACCTTAGCGGCGAAAACTACGACGAGGGGGAAGAATAAAAAATGCTAAACCTAGCGATTATGTGCGCCGCGTCTTTTACAATCGGCGCCGGCATGATGATAATTATGAACGAACAAAAGAAAGATAGGGCGCGCGGAATCCGCCGACCGTGGTGGGATTATTAAAAATAACCATAGCAGCAACGAAAGGAATGAAATGAATAACTACAAGCAAGGCAGAATCTTTAATCAAGCTCTAAATGAAGCCGACACGCGCTCTACTGATATGGG
>AVOA01001990.1_pt1 | contig 11881 bp, 15 predicted proteins | sample 80171 | NCBI WGS metagenome assembly AVOA01 (sample SAMN02954237, study PRJNA213161) | gut metagenome | biome: terrestrial; feature: piglet; material: feces; isolation source: piglet diarrheic feces | host: Sus scrofa | place: China
AACGGCACCCGCCGTTAACATAAACCATCAAACACAAAGGAGAAATGTAAAATGTCTACCGAAATGATGAACCGTCCCGAAGCCAACACCGCAGCCCTGGCCGTTGCCGACGTGATGAACACTGGCGTTGCCTACACCGACATGAACCTGTCGGACCGCAAACAGGCGGTGGCATTCTATAACGCGACGGCCAACCCCGACATGAAGCTCAAAGAACACGTCAATGAGGTGATCGACCTTGTGCATGTGTCCGTCGAGTGCGCAGAGGTAAACGCCCAGTTGGAAGATGGAAGCACCGGCAAGTCACTTGCCCCGCGTATTGTTTTGATCGACGCCGAGGGGAGAAGCTATTCCTGTATTTCGACAGGTATCTACAACAGCTTGAAGCGGCTGTTCGCTCTCGTCGGCAATCCCGAAACCTGGACCGAGCCGGTCAAGGTCAAGCCCATTCTTATCAGTACCAAGAAAGGGCAAGTCCTGTCCCTGATTCTGGTATGACCTGATACCCAGGCCGCCGCATTGCGGCGGCCTATCTTATTATAGGTGGTGAGACAATGAGAATAGATAAACGGCAGAACGGGAAGTACCGTTCAACCCGGGTGCGTTTTTGCAGTGACGACTATTATGAAAGTTTGGCTGCGCTTATTGTGCACAGCGGCATAACAACCGGGGATGTCGAATTCTTGCAAAGTGAGTGGTGTGCGCAGTTACTCGACTTCCTGGGCATTTCCCTGTCCGGTATGGAAATATTGTCAAAATACCAAGAAAAGAAGAAAAGGCGGTGCATAGACAATGGCAAGAGGTAACGCGCGGGCACGTGCTTCATTGAAACGACCCGCAAGCCAATATACCCCCTATGTGTTGCATGAATGGCCGGAAAGCGACTTACGCAAAGAATACACGCGATTGCGCGATATTGCCGTCAAACGTTTGAAGCGCATGGGTCAAGATCAGGAACTGCGGCAGACCCAAGAATACAAATACTATTCAAAACGAATGCCAAAACTACGCGATCTGGTGGACCGTATCGAAATTGAAGATTTTCTAGCCGACATTGCCATTTTCGTGAACAACCCCGAAATATCCACAGTCGGCGGGGCGCGTGAACGTATCAAGCGGCAGCGTAAATTTTTCAAACAGACTATCGGGGACGACGAACCGTTGCCCAGTGTAATGACGTTGCAGCAATGGACCTATTACTGCAAAACCGAAGGATTGTTAGAGGTCTTCGCGTCGTCCGAGATCGTACAATACTACTATGAAAGCGGCGGTCAAACCAGCCGCTTGACCGCGGAGCAATTCCGCGAATGGCTGGACAGGCGCGCATACTGGGATAAAGAAGCGGCAGAGGGTCCAGAGGAAAACAGCGGCAGCGAGGTATTTCAATGATTTGTCGGGATGTGATATACTGGGCGGGACAGTTTGACGTGTATACCTATTTACTGCACTCTCCCAAGCTGAAACCGAAAACAGGCGGCAGTAAACAGCGAAAGCGCCCGCGCCGATATTACAACCTGCTTTGTGCGTTCGACATTGAAACCAGTGTTTTACCGTATGTAAAGGCCCGTTCCGGCGAAGTCAATCCACACGCCTTCATGTGGGTATGGCAGTTGCAAATCGACGACTACTGTACCATAATGGGCCGTACATGGGACGAATACAAGGCGGTGTGCGCAGAAATTGACCGCGCCTGTACCGAGCGTAACCTATACCTCGTTGTTTGGGTGCATAATCTGTTGTATGAGTTTCAGTTTCTTTCGGGCGTGTTCCATGTGGAACAAGACGACGTGTTCGCCGTGAAGTCCCGGAAAGTCTTGCGGTGCGATATTGGCGGTATTGAATACCGGGACAGCTACTTACAAACAAATATGAGTCTTGACGCATTTACCCATAAAATGGGCGTCGCTCACGGGAAACTTGCCGGTTCTCTCGACTATCGAAAAATCCGTTCCCCCTGGACCCCGATTGCCGATGATGAATTAGCGTATTGTGTAAATGACGTTCGCGGTCTGGTGGAAGCTATCGACGCGGAAATGCGGCTTGACGGCGACGACCTTTATACCATTCCTATGACCTCAACCGGCTATGTCCGGCGAGATGTAAAAAAGGCCATGTGGCCGATAGTTGACAAGATGGTTCAGCCGCTTTTGCCCGACGCGGATTTATACATGCTTTTGCGCTCAGCGTTTTGGGGAGGAGATACCCACGCAAACCGATACTATGTCGGCCAAAAGCTGGATCACGTCAAAAGCGCCGACAAGGCAAGTGCATATCCGGCAGCACAATGCACAAACCTTTTCCCGGTAACACCGTTTGTAAATGAGGAACCGAGCGTGTCAAGATTGAAGTATGATTTACGTTGTAGGCGCGCTTGCGTCATGCGAATTGCACTATATGGGCTGCGCCAGAAATATAGTTGGTGGGGATTCCCGTATATCCCTTTCAGCAAGTGCGACACTTGCTCAAATCCAATACTTGACAATGGCCGCGTGTTGTCTGCTGATTATGTGGTTCTTGCGTGTACGGACATTGACCTAGACATTATTTGCAAAGAGTATGTTTTCACGGGTATGCGGGTATTCCAGCTTTACAGCGCAAAATATGGCAGACTTCCCGATAAATTGACCGACGTTGTGAAAAAATACTACTACGCCAAAACGGAATTGAAAGGAGTAAAGGGCCAAGAACTGTACTACACCAAAAGCAAAAACAAGCTGAATAGCGTGTACGGTATGACTGCCCAAAAGCCGGTACACGCTAAAGTGCTATACGACGGGGTGTCCTGGAAAGAAACGCCAGTTGACGAAAGCGAACTTGACGACGAGTTGCAAAAGGCATACAAGGGCGCTTTCTTGCCGTATCAGTGGGCAGTCTGGACAACCGCCCATGTCCGCCGCAGTCTGAAAGCGATGCAATGGGTATGTGGGCGGCAGGGCGTCTATTGCGACACCGATTGTGTGAAGTATGTCGGAGACGTCAATTTCCGCAGCATAAACAAGGAACTGAAACAGAAAGCGAGGGCGGCAAAAGCCTGGGCAACCGACCCGAAAGGAGAAACACATTATATGGGCGTGTTTGAGCAAGAGGAAGAGTATGCGGAATTTATGACCTGGGGCGCTAAAAAATACGCATTCACATACAAGCCGGGCGGTAAAATTACAACCACTATTGCGGGGGTAAATAAGCGGATCGGCGGTCTTGAATTGCAATTGTGGGGCGGCTTTGACGCTTTCAAGCCCGGCTTTGTTTTTCACCTTGCTGGTGGAACTGACCTTGTTTACAATGACGCACCAGACGTCGAACCGCTGGAGATCGACGGACACCGGCTCGATATCACAAAGAATGTTGCCATTATGGATGGCGATTATACACTCGGTATTACTGCCGAATACGCTAAACTTTTGGGATATAGAATGGAGTGCACAGAATGAACATTTTCACCAAAGACGGATGGCCAAACTTTTCCGATGAGGACGGTTTGCTGTCCATGCACGCAAACATTATTATGATATGGGGCGCGCGCGGTACGGGCAAGACGTATACATTACTTGAAAAATTTTGCCAAGAAAACGCAAGGTATTTGTACTTACGTCGAACGCCAGGACAGGTTGATACCATTGCCGCAGACGCCGATATGTGGCCGTTTACACCGCTCAACCGAGATCATGGGTGGTACTATGTTCCCCGAAAAGTTAAGGGCGCAAAGAGTATGTGGAAAGTGTGCAACGGCCCCGACGACGAGGAACCACACGGCACAATTTCAAGTGTAGTAACACTGGGCCGTACGCGCGGCTTTTCAAGTCCCGATACTGACTATATCGTCCTGGATGAGTACCAAAAAGATGACTTGGATTTTTATCGAAAGGGTGAGGGCGTAGGCCTTGCGAACATATACGAAACAGTGAACAGAAACCGGGAGCTGCAAGGCAAGAAACCGTGCGTGCTTATACTCATGTCGAACGCGGTTGGTATGGCCAATCCGTACTATATGCAATGGGACGTAGTCGACATCGTTGACAAAATGATTGGGACGCGCCGCCGCTGGCAGTTGCTACCGGAGCGCGGTATACTATTGGTTGATATGGCGGACAGTCCCATTGCCGCCCGTAAAAAAGACACAGCGTTATACAAGTCTCTTGCCGGTACCGACTTCTACCGGTCCGCGCTGGAAAACCAGTATTCCGGGGAGGAACGCAGCGAAACGGGAAGCCGTAAATTGCGCGAATATAGACCAGTCGTTACAGTAGGCCGCTTGACTATCTATAAATCAAAAGGAAAGCGGGAATATTATGTATGTGAACACAGAAGCGGGACGTGTCCGCAGTATGGTACCGGGCACTATGAACTTGAGCGATTCCGCAGCCGTTACAAGTTGTTATATAACGCATACATGAACCGCATTATAGTCTTTGAGAAATACAGCGATGAAATCTATTTCCGCGAGTTGTGGACGACTTGACTTTTCATAAGCAACCGCATATAATTATAATCAGCCCCCAAGAGTTGACCAAGTGCAATGGCCTGAAGCCATGGTCACGCGCCCGCACAGCGCATGAATCTCTTGGGGGCTTTGTGCAAGATTGGGGGTGTTAGCATGTCGTTCTGTCCCGTCTTTGTTGTCCTGGTATTCATCGCGCTGGACGTTGTAACAGGCATTGCAAAGGCTTTTGCAACTACCGGGTTTGATTCTAGCACTATGCGCCAGGGCTTTTTTCACAAGCTGGGCGAGATTTTCGCCGTCGCGCTGTCCATGATTGCAGATATCGGTTTGCCGGATATTGGCGTACCGCTTGACGTTCAATTAAGCGGACTGTGTTGCGCATATCTGGTATTGATGGAGATCGGAAGCATTATTGAAAATATCGGGGCTATCAATCCCGATTTGGTGGGACCTCTAAACAAAATTTTTGCGAAACTGCGAGGTGATAACAATGATTCTTGACAGCGGAGAATGGCTTTTCAACTGGCCGCTTGCAGACCACATCATTACCGCAGGTTGGTTCTATTCCGACGGAAGCGACCACCACGCCCTGGATTTTCGGGCCGCTGTCGGAACGCCAGTTTTTGGCGTTGCTGGCGTGGTTGATTGGGTCCAGACGTGGGACGGCAAGACCAAGACCGGGGTCCAGTCTTACGGCAACCTAGTCCGCATTCGCTGCAATGCCAAGTACAACGGCAAAACCGTGTACTGTCTTTACGCCCATTTGTCGGCTGTCAATGTCACAGTGGGCGGCCAGATCAGTGACGGGCAAATGATTGGTCTTACCGGCAACACCGGCAACAGCACCGGACCTCACTTGCATTTTGAGGTGCGGTTGAACGGCCGTCGGGTGAATCCCCTTAACTGGCTTGACGCCGACTTTACCGTCGCAAACGGTTATGTGAAACTGGGCGATTACACGAGTGTACAGCGCCCGGCAGAAAAACCCGCCTTGCAAACAATGTGCATTATCAACGCCACCGACGACATTATCACAAAGGCCGAGGAACTCGGTCTTCCCGTTACTACGGTAACGGCAAAGCTAATCGGTCCAGCATCCGACGGCGACGCCATGACCTTGTGGGGCATGAGCAAGTCCAGCGGATGCAAATACTTTTCAAAATATGAGGAGTGAAACATATGAATTATGATGATATTCTGGCCCTCGTTCGCGCTGGTTATTCCAAAACCGAAATTGACGCCATGGGAACCGGTGCCGCAGCACCAGCCCCCGTGTCGCCCGCACAGCAGCCCGAAGCGCCAGAGCAGCCGAAAGAATCGCCCGCGCCTGCCGTGCCGCCCCAGACACCGCCGGTAACCGCATCCAGCACAGAAGCACTGTTACAGCAGCTTTTCGGCAGCGTGAACACGCTTACCCAGGCAGTCCAGGCGCAGAACCGCGCAGCCATCACCGGCACCACCCCGGCCCAGACCACCGAGGAAATTGCCAGGAACGCAACCGCCCGCATGATGGGCGTTAGTGAAAAGGAGTGATACCATGCCTACCGGTATGACCTTTACCGACATTTCCGCCATTTTGGCGGAGATCAACAAAGCGGCGACGGGCCAGGAACTGACCAGCCCTATTATCAATACCGCCGACTTTGTCAGCGTTGCAACCGCAACCCTGTTGACCGGCTATGACAACCTGTGCAACGCCGTTTCCCAGGTGCAGACCCGCACAACGTTTGCCGTCCGCCCCTATAACCCCCAATTCCGCGCGTTGCAGATGGACGGCAGCGCATACGGCAACCACACGCGAAAGATCAACTACATTGACACCCAGCCCGTGAAAGATATGTCCTACAATCTGCCCGCAGATGGAACGTCCACCGGCATTGACCCGTTTGAGGTCCACCGGCCCAAAGTGCTTCAGACTAATTTCTATGGACAGGTGAACTATTCCCGAGTATACAGTCAGGGCAAAGTCCAGCTGAATGCCGCGTTCACCGGCCCTGAACAGCTGATGGAGTTCTGGTCCGCGTTCACCATGCACTACTCCAACATGCGCGCCCAGGATGAAGAAAACCTATGCCGCAACCTGGTTGCAAACTATATGGGCGGTCTGACCAAAACCACGCCCGCAGCTGTTTATTACCTGCTGGACGAGTACAACGCCATGATCGGAGGAAGCCTGACCGCCACGGACGTATATAAGCCGGAGAATTTCCCCGACTTTGCCCGTTTTGCCTATGGCCGTATTAAGGACGTGTCCGACATGCTCCAGGCCCGCAGCATCAACAATCACCAGAACTGGCAGATCAGCGGGACCAAGTACAACATTATGCGGCATACTCCCAAGGCAATGCAACATCTGTACCTGTTCAGTCAGACCCAGCACCAGATCAACGCGCGTGTCCTGTCCGACACGTTCCACGACAACCGGCTGGAATACGGCAGCTTTGAAATGGTCCCGTTCTGGCAGAACATCGACGAGCGCGACACCATCCAGGTGACGCCCATTTACACCAACGCCGACGGCACCCAGAATACAACCGGCGGCAACGTGGGCCTTTCAAATATTTTTGCGTTCATCCATGACCGGGACGCCATCGGCTACACGCCGATTGCGGCGAACGTCGATTCCATCTACAACCCGCGCGCCCAGTATACTAACTTCTGGGGTCACTATGGGTACCGGTGGTACAACGACTTCACGGAAAATTCTGCCCTGTTCCTGCTGACCTCTGGCGACGTGACCGCCCCTTCTGCGTTATCCAAAGCGGCCGCACAGATGAAAGCAAGTATGAACATCACCGACCCCGACCCGGAAAAGGCCTGATACGCGGGCGGGCCTTGCGCCCGCCCCGTTATTTATTGGAGGTGATACCGTGCTTTGTACATTCTACACGATGAGCAAGCGCACGAATTCCACCGCGCGGCCAGTCGATGGGCAGCAATACAACATCGAACTAAAAGATAACTGTTCGATGATTGCGCCTGTTATTAAAATGGCGTTTGGGAATTCTAACCCTACTACTTTCAATTATTGCTACCTTCCTGATTTTAACCGGTACTATTTTATACGCGATTGGTCTTTTGATCGTTCGATGTGGCTTGCAACGCTGTCCGAGGACGTTCTTGCTACCTGGCGCGACCAGATCGGCAACAGCACACAATATATTTTGAGATCATCGTATACTTTTGACGGTACTATTGCCGATTCAAGATACCCTGCAAGCGCCGTTGTTCAGACATTGCAAAACTCTTTCCAGGGACAGTTTTCGGAAACGATTGGCGACGGTTTTTTTGTTTTTGGTTTTATCTCAAAAAATCCAAACTCAATCGGTGCTATTACCTATGTAGTCATGTCTCCGACAAACGCAAAGCGCCTGTCGTCGCTACTGCTGACAAACGTATCATATCTGGACATTGACAACACCGAAATAAGCGACAACCTTACAAAAGTATTGTTTAATCCATATCAATACATTGTATCGTGCAATTATTTCCCGTTTCCAATTGCTTCTGTCACCGCGCATTTACCGCTTGTAAAGGCAATCGACGTGGGTTGGTGGAGCATCGATATCAGCGGATGGATCATAGGCAGCGATAATAATTACCTGGAAGTCACCGCGACCGCGACTATTCCCAAACATCCCCAGGCTGCGCAGCGCGGAGAATTTTGCAATGCGGAACCATACAGCAAATACAGTATTTATTATCAGCCATATGGCGTCATACCGATTGAAAGCGGGAAAATATGGGGTGCCCGAAGCCTGACGTTGACAAACACGGTTGACTTGTTTACCGGATTTTCAGTTTTGCGCATAAAGACCGACAGCGGAAAACTTGTTACAGAAAGAACAGCTTCTCTTGCCGTGTCTATCCCGCTGGCAAACATTTCCGTAAACTTGCCGACCGCCGGTATTGTTCAGACCGGCGCTGCTGCCCTGTTCAGCGGTATTCAATCGTTAGTTTCCGGCAAAGATATTGCAAGCGCTGCAAGCGGTATTTTGGATGCGGTGCAGGCAACCAACGCGGATGTTGAAAGTAAAGGCGCGGCAGGTTCGACAATTGCGTTTGACATGGCCCCGTACATTGTCGGACGTTTCGCAATACTTGTCGACGACAACAACGACGACGCGGGTCGCCCTCTGTGCAGACGAATGGCGGTCCACGATATTCCCGGTTTTTTGATGATCTATGACCCGGACGTTTCGCTGCCCGCTACTCAAGCGGAGATCGACGCCGTTAAAACCTTTATGCAAGACGGCTTTTTCTGGGAGTGATTGACTATGGCCGTATATCCGCAGAGTATCACAGACCAGAAAACTATTTACGAATCTGCCGGATACCCGGAATACCCGAGTGGCGGGTATCATGGCGGCATTGATACCGTGCATACAAACCACCTGGCATATGCACCGGCAAGCGGGACGGTCGTTGTCGCCCATGTATGGCAAGGTACAACCGGCGGCTCCGATTCCTGGGGAAACTATATTGTGGTGGACATGGGAAACGGTAACTATTGGCTGGCAGCGCATTTTGCTGATCAGATTCATACCGTGGGCCAGGTCTTAAAGAAAGGCGACTATATCGGAGAGCAAGGCAAAACAGGCAACGTCACCGGCATTCACACGCACTGGGAATACTGGGTAGGCGGGCAATCTACCGCATATCGGTCCGACCCCTCGCCACTTCTGGGTATTCCAAACAGCGCGCCTGCTACATACGATGTATCGTGGGACGCCGGAGAGCCGCCGGGACCTGGCCCGGGACCTGGCCCGGGACCCGGACCGGGCGGAAAAATCCCGGTCTGGTTGCTTTTCAAATTCAACAAGGGGGTGTTTTTATTTTGATTCCCGTATCTACGCAGAAACTCAATGACATTTCTTCCAGCGTTGTACCGGGTGGATTGAACATAGGCAACACAGAAATTGCGTACTTTTTCCGAAAATACCTGTTTCAAAAAGCCGTTGCGCAGTTAAAGCCGACCATCCCGGACTATTGGCCCGAAAATCTGTATATGTACCTGATTTTTGGCCGGGGGTATGTGTCCATTTTCAATACCCCGCAGTTTGGAAACATCTATACTGAATGCAGTCTATCAGGATACGACGTATTCTATCAGCCGACCGAAAGCATCGTTGCAAACCCGTTGCTCCCCGGCATTCACCGGCTCAAGATCGGAAAAGACTGCGCCGTTTTGAGATTGCAGCCGACCTATACCGGCATTGCCGACATTTGCCGGTTTTACGGCGACCTTATGGCGCTTGCGGCCCGCACGGCAACGACCAATTTGTACAACAGTCAGTTGTCCTTTGTTTTCGCCGCAGGAAACAAAGCCGAATCCGAAACATGGAAAAAGCTGTATCAAAAAATCAGCAGCGGTGAGCCTGCCGTCGTTACTGATAAACATATGTTTATCAAAGACGAAAGCGGAAAACTCTTGCCTATGTGGCAAATGTTTCAGCAGAACGTCGGACAGAATTACATTGTTTCGGACATCCTGTCCGATATGCGGAAAATTGAAGCAATGTTTGACGCCGAAGTGGGCATTCCTAACGCCAACACCGACAAGAAAGAACGCTTGATCGGTGACGAGGTAAACGCCAACAATATTTCGACCTATTCTAACATGTCGATGTGGCTTGAAAGTCTGCAACGCGGGTGCGAACAGGCGCACAAAATACTTGGCATGACAAAAGATCAGTTGTGGTTTGACTGGCGTTTTCCGCCGCAGGCCGGTGAAGGGGGTGAAGATAATGCCGGGGACATTGAGCATACAAGGGCTGCTGTCGTTTGACCCTACTTTGTTTGATACAATGCCGTTGCCCGACGGACTGGATCGGGAAACCGTGGTAGGCACTATTGTATATGAGTGTGCCCCATTTGAGGTTCTTATCCCGCAGCCGGACCTTTTCAAACGCTTGTTAAACCTGTTCGCACAGCGCCGTTTACCAGTATGGCAAAAGCTGTATGACAGCACTATTCAACGGTACGACTTGTTAGCCGATACCGAAACCACCAGGCAGTACAGCGGCAGCGACACAGATACCCGCACACCCGACCTGACCCGGACGCGCTCGCCTGACCTGACCACCGAGGGCCAGAACAGCGGCAGCGATACGGTTGAACAAAAGGTATCGGCATTCAATAGCGCGGACTACGCAAACCGCGAAAAGCAGACAACTACTCTTGGCACAAATAACAAGGTACACAGTACCGGCACCGATACCGAAACCGAAACCGGCACCGAAAAGACCGTCCGAGAACGAGGAACGTCTGAACACACGACAGGACGCAGCCGCCCGGCGGCGGAGTTGTTACAGGCAGACCGCGAAGCTGCCTTGTTTGACGTGGTGCATTTTATCGCAACCGACGTAAAATGTAACTTCTGTATTATGGTATATTGAGGTGATAGCATGGCGAATTTCATTTTCCCGTTCACCAACCTGCACGAGCTGAATCTCGATTGGTTGGTGCAGACCGTGAAACGGCTCGAAACCGAGCTAACAAAGTTTGTCGCACTGAATACTATCAAGTACGCAGATCCTTTTCAGTGGGATATTACAAGCCAATACGCGCAAAACACCCTGGTGATCGACCCGCAGGATGGTACCGCATATCTTTCTATCCAGCCTGTACCGCAGGGCGTACAGATCACCAATACCGACTACTGGACCCCTGTTTTTACCCTGCAAAACTTCACCGACGCGCTCAAAAAAGCAATCACAACAGTACCGCAGCAGGAAAACGGCCAGGCGGCAACCCAGGAAATTCCCGCCAACAGCGTGTTTTTTGTGGGGGACATTCTATGCACTAACAAAGACGCAATCCCCATGACGTCTATTGTCGTTATCGGTTCCAACTGCCGCCAAGTGTCGGTGATCGAACTACTTGTTTCGCTCATGAACACTCCGACAGCATGGTATCGTGAAAGCGATACTAGCATCAACATGGGTTTTCCGCCCGCAGCCACAAAAACTATCTATGCGGGCGACGTCCACACATACGACGAAGCAGAACAGACCATTACCATAACCGGCCGTTAAGAAAGGAGTACAATTATGCCCGACGTATCTATTTTTTCTCTCGGTGGTCAGTCCATCACTGTGAAAGACGCAACAGCTAGGAGCACCGCGCAGAGTGCTAGCACTACGGCAGCTCAGGCATCGTCTACGGCAAACCAAGCATTGCAGCTTGCCCAGGAAATCGAACAGCTTTCCCGCGTCACCGTGTCCTATGAACAGCAGTCCGAAACCATTACCATTACCACCGGCACTCATAAGGGGTGATAAACTATGGATTTTGACAAGATCAATATTGACGCTGTTTCCTACAACGTTAAGGACACCACGGCTCGACAGCAAATCGACGCCGAAACTACCGCGCGGGAACAGGCGGATACCAAACTTTCCCAGCAGATCAGTGAACTACCTGGATGTAAAGTATATG
>AVOA01001320.1_pt1 | contig 11408 bp, 20 predicted proteins | sample 80171 | NCBI WGS metagenome assembly AVOA01 (sample SAMN02954237, study PRJNA213161) | gut metagenome | biome: terrestrial; feature: piglet; material: feces; isolation source: piglet diarrheic feces | host: Sus scrofa | place: China
TGTCTGTCAGTCTGTCTGTCTGTCAGTCTGTCTGTCTGTCAGTCTGTCTGTCTGTAACGAACACATTAAATAGTAGATAATAAATCTTGTATACGTCAGCGTAGGAAACTGACAGAAGTGATACGAATGAAGTCATCCAAGGGGATGATTGCCATAGCGAAAGCTACCGCCATAAGCTACGGCATCAGATCGGCCTACAATCAAGGCAAGATATGCGGCTTCGGTCTCAGGATCGAGGAACTGAACAAAATATACGCGATGGAAGGATTCCCGGTATACAAGCCGAATTATTCCGTGGTCAATGATCACATCGCAACCTGGAAGATCGCCGGACTTGTGGCCCAGGCGGGGGATATGATCTTTTTCCTGCTGGACCGCCGTAGCTTCTCGGACTATCAGGCCAACATGACCATACAGGAATATGCCAAGGATCACGATGGCCAGTTCAGCCAGATCTATGGATTCATGGAGGACATCATATGAAATCGCATAAGACGATGTTCGACCTGGCCAGGGTCTACGTCATGGAGAAGGGACCGAGGTCCGCACCCGGTCATCTATTCGGCCTTTTTCTCACAGGGGCCGAGATCAGGATCCTGTACGCCGAGCAGAAGTTTAACCCCAGGAATTCGACCGTTCCGAAGCACGTCGAGTTATGGGAGTTCTGCGGATGGGTCAAGATCGACGGGGAGATTGACGACCCTGACGCCGGCGACAACTGCCGGATCTGGTTCGAGATCCCCCGCGAATCTCTGACAGTGACGATGGTGGCCGCCGAAAAGGCGGGCTTCTCTGGTGATCGTGTCGTTGTCCGTCCTGCCGACCTGGACACCATGATCAGGTGGTGACCATGTCAAAGATCATCTGCCCGCATTGCGGCGGGTCCATCGACGCCTGCCTTACATCTGGGGCCATCAAGAAGATCTGCTATGACGGAGGTGCTACCGTTGCCATATCTCTGGCGGAACACTCCGCAATGAAGGCCGCCAGGCTGACGTCCGACCCCGAAGTATTGCGCTGTATCCTGGAATCCAAGAAGGCCCTGGAAGCGGCTTACAATGCCCTTTCCGGAAAGACGGAGGGGGGACAGTGACCGACAGGATCCTTATCCCCATCGAGACCTGCGAGTTGACGTTTAAGGAGGTCATGGACGAGGTCCGCCGCCTGATCCTGGAGAATCCGGATGATGAGATCTTCTTGGACGGTGACGCCTACGCGATCGTGGCCAGGCCCAGGAGGGGTAAGGCATGAAGACATTAAAGGACGTCGAATCAGCCTTCACCCAGTCCCTCAAGCCCCTGAATGATCTCTGTCAAGACATCGTCGATGAACTTAAACAAATGGAATTCGACGAAGCGAAAGATGTCCTTCAGGGTCAATTCCTGATCGGCCTACATGAACTCGTGATAGCCGCTGCATTCCTCGATAATATGAGGGATGAAATCAGGAAGATGATGGATGACAAGTATGATCTGAATCGCCGAGGTGGTCACATGGATAAGATTACCGAGTTTGAAGGCCAGAAATACATCTGGATAGAAACAGATGGACGCTATGTCTGCAAGTATTCCCTTGTCGAGATGGTCAACTACGGCTTTTTCACATCATATGACGGAAAACATATCATGGTCCCTGTCGGGATCGACAGGATACCGGCGGTTGTCTGCGGCCTTGATTAGGAGGACGAGATCTGCAGTTTTAAAGAATGTCTCGGTTGCGAATGCGGGCACTTCGTCAATATGTTTGAGGGGGATAAGGCATGACCACGCTTAACGACATCAAAGCAGCCATCACCATGTCCATCGACCCCATGGAAGAGATCCTAGATGATCTGGTCGATGAGGACATGATGAACTACAACGTGGAGACTCTGGAGTTCATCGAATGCTTGGAGAAGGCCATCGACTACCTCAAGGATGCCCGCAACAAGGTGGAGGACCTGATAGGATGACGGTCACACCCGAACTTATCGATCGTGTCCGGTCCCTATTCAGCGGCAATTATTCGGGGGCCGATACCCTCTTTGTCGGGAAGATGCTCGATGTCGATCCCTTGACGGCCCTGGAAGCCCTTATGTGGCTTTGGAAAAGGCATGAGGTGGAAAGGATGATCGACTCGTTTGGCGTTGCTCGCTGGTACGATCCAGAAAGGCTGAGGCGTTTATACTTCGATCTCGGCGCTTGTAACCACTGTGCCTACTTAGAGAGACTTCCCTTTACCACCATAGATGGAACCCCTGTGGATGATCAGATCGGTTATTGCAGACTGACGGAACAGGAAACCAAAGGACACGCCTACTGTCAATTTTTCCGTTGGAGGTTGATCGGATGACGGTCACACCCGAACTTATCGATAATATCCTGTCCGTGGTCATCAACTGTTCGGGGATCTCGACCGCCTAGGCTGGGTGGACGATCGATGTCGATCCGGAGACTGCCCTGGATGCCCTGATATACCTTTGGGATAGGCATGAGATCGAGAAGAAGACGGATTATTATGGCGTTGTCCATTGGTATGACCCCGAACAACCGAGATGATAGGATGCGGCCGATTGAGTCCTGGGCCAGGTTCGTCATCCTGTCCGCCCTCCGGGATAATCCGGGGGCGGATCTCCGGACGATCGCCGACCGGACGGATCTATCAGATGATGACATCTTTGTTGTCATGCGCTGCCTGGTCCGGGAGGGTGTCGTCAGGGTCGATGATGCCCGTCGTTTCTGGCTAAACTGAGGGGCGGAGATCCGCCCCCAAACCCCTTTCATTATCGCTATGAGAATGTTATCATATGTGAGAATATAGCTAAATGTGGGATATTTTCAGCTATAAAACCATTGTTTTTTCTGATTTTTCCCATGTTTTTCTGAAATTCTGGGAACTTTTTTCTGAAAAATTGACAGAAAAAAGACTATCCAGACGGGGCGGCGGAGCTTTTCCGGGATTATTTCCATTCTATTAGTTAGTTAAAATTAATAATCTGGAATCTCATTTAATCTCATGGATGAGATCGCCCTATTATGTCTGGTGCTGTCATTTGCGACTTTCGTCATCTCGTGCGTGTCAAAGAGGAAATCTTTCCCACTCTGCTTTCTTACACTGATGCTGGCGGTCTCATCTATTCTGATAATTTTGACAGAAACAGGATTAAATGAAAATCTGAGATTGATCCTTATCGTCCTGGAGTTCTTCTTGATTGGCCAGTCCTTAGCCTGGATTGTCGGGAAGGTGGAATGATGGCGGGATCCTTGGACCCATCCAAGCTTAAAGGCTCTAAGATTGAAATCAAAGAGAATTCCAAGAAGCTGCCGGTCACCGATGTCGTTGGCAGACTTACCACGGAATCAGGCCCACAATTGGAGATCATGAGCCGGACCACGCCGCGCATGGTGGAGGCGGCCCAAGTGGGATTTATCTATTCATCCATGCTCGGATCCGCTTATGTCTCGCGTCGCATCGATCAGATCCTGCGCCTGGGAATCTCCGCATCCGGTGCGGGAAGGAATGACATGATCGAGGCCCTGAAGGCGGGCGGGGCCGTTCCTGATGCCTATTACAAGGAAAACGAAGGGAAAGGATACAGCTATCTGAAGGAGATCGATTAATGACCGTTGTCGCACACAATCGGTTTTTTGATAAGGATCTTGAGGTTGCGACCATTGACCGGAACGACAACCCGATCTATGTCGATCTGCTTACGCCTTTTGCAGATCATCTTAAGAAGCGCATCAAATCCAAGCGGCAGAACATCATTGCCGTGGTCGGAGGCACCGGATCAGGAAAATCCACATTGGCCATTCAGCTATGCCGCCGCATAGATCCTAAATGGGATCTGGCCGAGAATTACATCTATTCGACTGAAGACCTTAAACGGAAGCTGTCGCGCCCGGACTCAAGTCCCATCAATCTGTTCGATGAAGGATCAGTGTCATTGAATTCGTCCAATTCCATGCAAAAAGACGATAAGATGATGGTGGTCCTTTTCGACACGATGAGGTCTAGGGGCTGGACCACGATCATCTGCATCCCATCCCTGGACAGTCTGAACAAGCGGATCCGTACCTATCACCTTGATTATCTGGTGATGTGTCCGAATACATCGCCTGTTCGGGGGTACGACAAACGCGGTTTCGCGACGATATACGAGCACGTACTAAGAGACTGGGGCCAGCCATGGGATAGGCCCATCGGGACGACTTTATTCGACAAGCTGCCGCCAAGAGTTGACAAAGAGTATCAGGCGATCAAAACCGAACATCAGAATATTCTGATCCGGAAGTTTATCGAGGGGGAAAAAATCGAATGAATCCGCAACAGGAAATGGAATTGAACAGGATCCGCGGGATCTGCATCCCATCCCTGGACATCTGCATCATCCCATCCCTGGACAGTCTGAACGAAAAGATCCGTACTTATCACCTTGATTATCGGGTGATGTGTCCGAATGTATCACCTATTCGGGGATTGATCAAATCCGAACATCAGGATGTTCTGATTCAAAGGTTCATCAATGGAGATAAGATAGAGTGAATCCACAACAACAAATGGAATTGGAAAAGATCCGTATGATCTGGAGAGATGGAAAGGAAGGTAAGGCGGCAGTCGTTTCGGCGGTTGTCTACATCATTGGGGTTATTGTCGGATTGGCACTGATTTGGGTGTTCTTATGATGGTAATTATCATCGGATGCAATCGGGCGGAGATGTGCAAGGTCCGGACGGTTGACCTGGACAGGCATTTCTACCAATCCCGCGGGCAACTGTACAAGGTATATCCGGACGGCCTCAGCAGGATAAGGATAATCGAGGATGGAAAGAAGGAGGTAGATGATGAGGTTGTGGTTTTTTCTGAGAATTGCCGCTATCCATATCATACCCGCGGATTGGACTACACCCTGGATACGATCCTCCGGGAGATCGACCAGCATAAGCTGATGCAACCCCATGGATTGCTTACAAAGTATCGTTTGTGGTTTAAGAAGGCCGGAAACGTCTGGCATCAGTTCGTCCCCTGGATGGGGATGATGATCGTCGCCGTGATCGTTGCGTGGGCGTTCTTGACAGGGTGATATGATGATGATCATCAACGGAAGGATCGAGAAGGATCCGCCGGAGGTCACTCCGGATCTTTCTCCGACGGCGATTTCTGAGAATGAAAGTTTGGTGGAAAAAGCTTTGGATGCCGAAGACACCGATGATGTCGAGGTCGTGGAAGGAGACCCGGACGATTGTCCGGATGAGGATCCTCCGGAAGGATCTCCGCTTACAACTGAGCCGGTGAAGGCTGATAAGGATCCGTCACCTATCCATAAGATCGCTTTGTCCCTCCGGAAGAAGGACAGACCTAAGGAGCCCAGGAAGGTCACGCTTTGTACATTGTCCTATGCTGATGGGGAGTATCGTTTGATCAAGAAGAAGGTGGATGATGTCGATCTACCACGGGCGGCGGTCCATGTCACCGGGGAGAAAAGGACGTGGTTCGTCGATGCCGTCCGCGATGAGGACAAGGATCCGCCACAGATCGGACCCGGCAACGCAATCGACCTACATCTTTACATGGTAAACAACTCGATCAATTCGGCCTTAGCTGCATCATGGTCTAAGCTCGCGAATATTGACGTTAAACAATTATTGGTCTATGGATTCGTGGGCATCGTCGGAATTTGCATCGTTTGGGCGATGATTGGCGGGATGTTCTGACCATTTCTTGACTAAACGTATTAATAAACGCCTTTCGTATTACTTACTATGGACAAACTGGGGAATATAATCGATTCATCCCTGGCGGGAATCATCGGGATCGTGTTGGTTTGTGTGTTCATTCCGATCGCGACATCCTTCATTGGTGACCTTACTGGGGATGCTGCCCAGTATGCCCCGCTGCTCGGAGTGGTTATTATAATGATGATCATCGGCCTGATCATAGGCGTTATCTCATTCTATCGCGGGAGCCAGCGTTGATATGATTAGAAGGGGGTGAAAGTATAGCTTTTGACGTGGGGAAATTCATCGGTCTTGTTTTTGCGGTGATCATCTCGATCATCATGATTGTCGTTGTCGCCATTCCGATCATTTCGGAAAATCAGGTGCAGGCGTCAGTCAGTAATGCATCGGCCATCAATTCCATCATCAACATAATTCCGATCTTATTGGTGGTGTCGATTCTGATGGTCATCGTTGGTACGATGTATTATAAGAGCAAAAACTAAACAAAAACTCAATAATTAGCCGGGGGGCATTGACCCCGGCGACATTGTGATAAGATGAGATTCGGACGTGGGATGTTGGGGTTGGCCGTGACGACGGTCGCGATCATGGGGACGATCCTGATGGGGTTCGCTTTGTCCGCTGAGACGAAGACCATCGAATATGATGATTTTGAATTCGTATCCAATGTGTCCGGACTATTCGAAACATCTCAGACACCCGAATATGTACAATACAATCCCGCCGCCAATTGGACCGGGTACAGCCTTACAACCGGAGGACCAACCGGCGGCATCAATTACACCACATCCCCAAATGCAAATCTGTATCCAATCACTCAGCAATCCACAGCTGCAGATTATTCCTTGGACATTTCCGACGTTGGTCAGGCCAGTCCCCCGACATCGGATAGACTCCTTACAAGCTGGGGTGTAGTCTATGGATCCAACGACACCTATAAGCCGATCTATGGTTACAATGGGGACAATGTGACCACCAATAAACCGTATGTGGCGACACTCAAGACCGTGTTCGATGCCATTGGCGGCAATGGTTTCGACCAGGTGACGATCTCGGTCGGCGACACGGCGATCTGGTGTAAAGCATCAGATTGGACATCGTCGACCTGGGATTATGACGTAGGTGGGATGATCCAAAGATACACCGTCTGGACGCTGAACACAGATTATCTTTCGACGGAGATCCCAAAGGGGACTATCACGATGACAAAGGCGACGATGTCGGCGACCTACACCCCTAATGGCGGCAACTCTCAGCTTATCGGAAGTCTGGAGGATGTCCATCTGGTCTATGGCGGATCAGGGACGGGTACAGGTCAATTCGTACTGGGGACATCCATCAGCGGACAGAAGCATACAGATGTCACGCCGATCTACATGGATCCGTCCAAAGGCGTGTCTTTGGAAGGGATCGATCCCGTCTATTGGTCCAATGGTTACACGGTCAGCAAGATGGACATATTGTTTCATGCGCCAACATCCAGCGGCGTTTATTACACGAGTGTATCCATGCCTGATAATAATTCAGGATCCACATATCGCAACATCTTGGAATTCAATTATTCGCCGTCCGGGACTGTGATCAGAATGGGCCACTCTGATGTCAACACGGGCGCGATCAGCAAAGTTGGTATTGACATTGGGAAGTGGCGCAATTGCATCATATCCTTGGATCTCATCGATCAGATGATCACCATCACGCCGATCATCAAATACACAAGCATGTTTGATTACTCGACATCAGAAGACATCAGGACATTGGACTTTTCCGGCATAGGATCCAAGTTGATCCCTACGGACAGGTTCATTTTCCGCTCACCTTTGGCCAGTTCGCCGTCTCCGGTGTTCGGGGTCATCAACACCAATGTGTTCATGGATACTTACGGCGTGGTCATGGTCAACCCAAGCATCGATCCATTTGCCCTTTTCCCGCAATACGGGGTAGGTAGCACGCTAAGGGTCGATTTCCGTTCCTTTGCACTATATGGGACCGGTCCGATCTATATGGGATATGGCGGTACGCCCGGATTCACCATCAATGTTAGCAACGGGATGGTCTCATTCAATGGTTCCTCCCATAGCCTGGCCGGGGGGATGATCGTTGATATAACCAAGACCAATGACGGGTTCGATTACGCGATCACAATCGATGGCGAATCAATGCCTGATCCTTATGGGGATCACAAGAATGTGAAGACATCGACGATAATGCTTCTTGGAAATTGGTATGTTGAGACAGACGTTTACAACGAGGTAGTCAAAAGTAAGGATGTGACCAATTTCGATTTCAAGAACTTTGTATTTGACAGCAATTCGGCAATCCTGATGTATCTGGGGCTTCTGGTGTTGGGAATCGCCGTTGGTGCGAGATATTGCGGCGCGTCCTGGTTGGACATCGTCGTGGTCTCCTTTGCGGGGATCTGCGGGTTCATCCTGATGGGGGTGTGACGATGATCAGTCTTAATGACTTCACATCTATCCTGGCCAATTCATTCTTCGACGGGTCGATGATGGTGGCGGGTCTTGTGATCTTCGCCGCGGTGATGCTTGTGATCTTCGCACTGGTCAGATCCCTTAAGACAGTGCTTATAATGATGATGCCTGTCACCCTGATCTTCTCGGTTTTGGGGATCATATCAACGGACATGATGATCTTGTTGATCATCGTGGCCGTGTTGGGATTGGCCACAGCTGCAAGGGACACCTGGAGATGATGGGATGGGGCTTCTTGGGTCGGTGGACAATGCATTTGCCTACAAGATGCTGCTTATGGCGGTCGCCATCTTGTTCCTGATGCCTACTTTCATCTCGATCTATACCGATGTAGACGAGAATGAGCAGGTCCAAGACCTTCTTGATGATTACAAGTCATTCACGGGGACCAGACCGACCAATGAAGCAGTATGGTGCTTGACCGGAATCTATACGCCTTATTCCGGAGGATCCTCCTATGGTTACACCGATGATGGTTGGCTTTATGGATCGAAGGTTGTCAGTTATTCGCCCAGTCAATATCAATTCACAAACATGGCCTATGAAGTAACAAACCCGTCCGGAGGTGAAAACGTGTATCGCTATGTTAATAACACGACAAATGGGGATCATCTTTCCGGAGATCTGTATACATCAGTGGCCATGGATGTCAATCAGAAATCATCGATATTCTTCACTTCATCGGGGAAGAATGAAGAAGATGGTTTCTTTTACTACGACTATACAGGATATAGGTATGCGTTCCAGCCTTTGGCCGACTACACCGGAGTGAATTCCGCCGGTGAGGCCATACCGGTGTCGGCTGTGACAACCTCATTGTCCCTGATCTGGTATGATTACTATGGTTCATCTGGGATCTCTGGACAGTTGGTTATCTCCGGATCTGACTCCGGGGTGGCATATCTGACGGCCACGGACATCATCAGATCCTTTGACTCGATCACATCCACGTCCAAGTTCACCATGCTGTTCAATGGCGTCAACATGAATGTGTATATCAGGTTGAATCCATACTATGTATCACAATACAGCATCCAAGAGTGCTATAATTTGGGATATTGGGACATCATGGTGTCATCCCTGTCCACAGATGTCAATGCTTATCTGGACACATCCAACAGCTTCAATCCATACCGCGTGTTCTCGACAATGGTCACGCTGCTTACTTTCAATGCGGAGGAATTCGGCCTTTCCGGATGGACGGCAACATTGGCCAGCCTTGTGATCAGTCTGCCGTTCTATGTTGCGCTTCTTAGCATAGGGATGTCATTCTACCCCGTGTTGATCATCGCGGGATTCCTTGCAGCGATACAAGGACTGTCTGCGATATTTTGAGGTGATTTTATGAAAATAGAAAATGTTCCGGGCATGGTCGTCGGGGTCATTATTGCCATACTGATCATATCGGTTGTTGCAATTCCGATAATCGACTCCTTGCCGGCCACGAGTTATTCATACGAAGAAAACGAACAGCTCTCAACTCGTCTTGCATATGAGACCAATCCGACAGTTGAGATAGAAGTACTTGATGCTTCGACAAGTTCTTTTAAAATAGATTCAACGACAATCACATACAATAGTGGATTCAACATAATGAGTCCAGATTTCACAATAAACTACAACACTGGATCAAGCACAACATCCCTTTTGACCAAGGATTCAAACACAACTTTGGCAACAGGCGATAAGATAAGCGTGACCAATGGAGCCTGGACATTCACACCCACATCTGGATCCACTCAGTCCGGACAGATCGATTGGATCGTTTATCCTGACGACAATGGAGATTGGGCCAGATATTACAATATGAACGTAAAAGTGTCTGCCGACAGCACGATATATGTTGCCGGAGTTGTTGTAGGACTAGGAGTAGGACTAGCAGAAGGATCAGTCAATGGTGATTTCGCTCAACTTGGTTATTCATCAGGAATAACAATGACTGTTGCACTGAATAAGACACCCATCGAGGGCGGCCTTTCATACAATGTTGATGCCACCAACGGAGTCACAATTACTAATGGCTCCAACACCGGAACAGGCAACGGAACTATTGTTGCACCGATAAAATACAAGGTTGAAGCCAATAACGCAACATCGACCATCATCGACATCATTCCGATCCTGTTGGTGGTGTCCGTGTTGATGGGAGTCGTTGCCCTGTTCATCAATAGGTCGTCTTGAGATGATCCGCAAATTGGTCGCGATGGTGATCATGGTGATTGTGATCATCATCGCAATCCCTTTAATTCCCACGTCCCCGGAGGAACAGGATCCTGATGGATGGCAGTATGACGAGTACCGCCCGGTTGGATCTTATGCCGAAGCTTCCGGAGCCTTGGAGATCGTCACCGTCGGAGGGGTGGAGTACATCCACGCAAAAAGCCTTGGAGCAGGTCAACTTATCCAATCTGACGGCTCAACGGAGACCATTCAGGTCGGGAAGGCTCATCTAGACGTGTGCTTGATGCTCGGACAATCCAATTCTGCTTATGTGGCGGTCGACCCATCACAGGCCCCTGTTCCTGTTCCGGGAACCGCATATTATTACGGATCTGCCGACGGGAGATACTCGGAGATCAAGTTCGCATCAGCATCGATCCATTCGATGACCAGTAATGATGGGACTGCCGCAACAGCGGATAAGGCTCCGAGTTTTGCTATAAAATACAATGAAATTACGGGGCATCGCGTGTATTGGGTCTGCGGCTCGATCAGTGGAACATCGATAACCACGTTTGACCCGGATGGCGGAACAACCTGGAATTATGCGGAGGAAGTTGTGGAGTATGCAATTAAAGCGTTGGATAAGAGATATTTCACATACGATTCTATTGCTTATATGTGGATCCAGGGAGAATCAGATTCGACAATGGCCATCGATGAATACAAAAGCAGATTCCTGGAGATGAATAAAGCGATCATGAGCGGCGGATTGGCTGGCCAGGAATTCCATCATGCTTTCATCTCGAAGGTCCGCACCGCATCCAGCGGAACGGCTCAGGCTCAGCTGGCCGAGGAATACCCGGACATGATCACCATGGCGACAACGATCGCGGAAACTTTCACACAGGCCAATGGTTTGTTGGGATCTGACAACGTGCATTACACCCAGGCCGGTGATAATCTGATCGGAACCGCCCTAGGTGAATCCATGGGCCAATGGGTTCTGCAGAATCCACAGGTAGAGGATGGCAAC
>AVOA01001094.1_pt1 | contig 11313 bp, 6 predicted proteins | sample 80171 | NCBI WGS metagenome assembly AVOA01 (sample SAMN02954237, study PRJNA213161) | gut metagenome | biome: terrestrial; feature: piglet; material: feces; isolation source: piglet diarrheic feces | host: Sus scrofa | place: China
AATCCATATTACCCTCTAAAGTGAAGTCGTGGTCGCCGACGCATATCTTCCAATCCACTTTCCTCCATTGCGCGACATCGTCGGCAGAACCGTTCTCTATGCGTGTCACGGGGTCGTTGTCGGCTATCGCCTGCTGACGCCACTCTGCTGAGGGGTCGTCTTTTAGGAAATCCAGATGCTGTCGGCGCATATAACCGGAAATGTCGTAAACCATCGAGAACATCTCGGGATGATGCACTCCATAGACAGTGGCAGCACCGCCACCCATGGAGAAACCGGCTATGGCTCGCCCTCCCCTGTCCGTGCGTGCCCTATAGGTCTTCTCGACGAATGGGATCAGCTCCTTGAAAAAATAGTCCTCATACTGCCAGTCAGGTGCGCCTGCCTTTCCCTCAACGGTGTTGAAATACATCATGTGTTGCTTGTTGCCCTCGGGCATTACGATTATGACATCGTCAATCGTGCCGCTGTCAATCAAACTGTCTGCCATATGAGATATACGGTTATGATGCTCAAAGTCTGTATGTGAGCCTCCGCCTCCGTGCATCAGATACAACACTGGGTACTGCCGCAGTGTGTCTTCCTCGTAGCTGCCTGGCAGATAGATGGAATAGTCGCGCTCGGCGATGCCCTTGAGCAATCTGCATGGCATCTTCAGCGACAACAGCTTGCCTGGCCTCTGCTTGAAATTCTTTGCCTTCACTTCCCATCCGTCGTAGTTCCTTAGGTCGCCCTTGAGGAAAATGTCGGCATTGGCTTTCTTTCCCTTCAATTGCCAGTCGAGCCAATCGACCACCAGCCGTCCATAATCGCCACCATACGTTTCATGATAAGTGCCGCCATGTCCCGACGCAGGATGATTAGCTAGAGCCACAGGCACATGCTGTATTCGCCCATAGTCCGTTTGTGCGTTCTGATATGCCACGTCGTCCGGTCCGCCCACGACATAGAGAATGGGGGCATGCACGTTTGCCAGCGACTCCTTGCTTGCGTCAGCCATCTCCATATCGCCCATTCCCGCATTCAGTATCAGGTAGGTCTTCAGCCGTGGGTCCGCGGCATTGGCAAGAACCTGCGCACCACCGCAGGAATGGCCTGCCGCCGCCACCCTGTCGGGATCGACATTCTGATAGTAGTCGCTTCCCTTCGTCTTGCTCTGCTCCACAATCCAGTCCAGCCCCCGCTTTAGTTCCGACGATGGGGTGTGCCCCTCAGGACGGTCGAAGCGCTTGTCCTGCATCTCGCCTATAGCCACAACCACATATCCATGCGAGGCTATTTCGGTGAGCATGCGCTCATAGCCAATATTGGTATCCGCACATCCTCCGTTTCCAAACACGAGTATTGGCAATGCGCCTTGCCGCGCATGTGTGTGCAGGAAATCCTTTGGACGATAAATGACGAAGTCGGGCAGTCCCTTTTCCTTCACGGCAACGGCCTTGAACATGCCACTGCCTCCATTGTCAACCACCTTCTGTTTGACGATCTGATTACTGGTCGGCGTGCTGCCTTCCTGAGCCATGGCAGTCGTTGCCATCATCAGCATGCCTAATAGGCTAAAGATTTTCTTTTTGTTCATTGTGTTATAGTTTTAATGACTTGTATTCCTGATATAGGCTGACGGTGTCATGCCAAAAGCCTCTTGGAAGCATTTGGAGAAATAGCCGGATTTCGTAAACCCTACCATATACATCACCTCGGAAACGGAGAACTTGCCTTCGCGCAGGAGAAGTCCGGCTTTTTCCATCCTGATGTTCCTAATATACTCCACTGGTGAGACACCCGTCAGTTGCTTGATTTTCCGATATAGCAGTTTCTGTCCGAAACCTGTCGTCTCCTGCAGCTTGGTGACGTTGAAGTCTGAATCGACCAGGTTGCGCTCAATGGCAATCGTAATCTCCCGAAGCAACCTCTCGTCCCTTTCGCTCATTTCCACCGATGCCCTTGCGTCGTTTCCCTCAACGGGCTCGAGCGGCTGCTCCTTCGATTCAGGCTGGCATGCGTCAAAGGTCATCACGAAGTCAGAGCCTCCAGAGGTGGCAGGCTCCACGGAGATTTTTCCGCCCAATTCCTCAACATAGGTTTTTGCCTGATAGTGTTGGAAGACAAACGGCTTGGAGCTTTCCGCCACAGCCAAAGTGCTGCAATGTAGCCTGATAATGACTTTCCGCAGTGCCTCGTCGTGGCTCATGGTTACCCTTACCTCGGTGGGACAACCGGCACTCTTGATTATGCTCAGCAAGAGTATTGACAGGACGGAATCAAAAAGCAACACATCAGTCAGCATGAAGATTTCCTCTTTGTCAGCCACGAAGCCAAGCCCAACCATTCGCCTCTCAGCCTCATGGCGTAGTCCCTCCATCGTCTCCTTGCAGAACCTTACGGCATTGATGCGTGTCTGCAACAGCTCATGGCTTGGCTCGACTATGTCACCCATGTCGAAAGCCTGTCTGATGAGAGTATTCATCTGTGTGGTCTGGCTCCTTATCAGCGACATCACCTGTGTCTCACTCCCGTCTTTTGCCTCCATAGCCTCCGAGGCAGGCACCATGACCCTATGCAATGCCTGTTTCAGGTTTTGTGACATGTTGTTGTAGAAATCCATGCGCGCCCTCGACTGTTCTATGATGAGCTGCTTGTCGCGCTTCTCCTTTGCAAGCTGCTTACGCATCAGATAGAAGCGGGACAGCCAAAGGACGGAAGCCACGGACAAGAGCAGATAGAATGCCTTTGCCCACCATGAGAGATACCACGGTGGCAGAATCCTGATCTTGGCACTGAACACCTCGTCACCGTTCTCCACGTCGGTCTCTATCGAGCGTATGGAAAGTGTGTAGCTGCCATGGGGCAATGCCCTGTAAACCAACGGCTCGCCAATGGACTGTATGAGATGCCACCTGTCGTCGGTGCCTTTTAGCTGATAAGCGTAGGATTTTGCCACCTCGCCGGTGTAAGGCAAATCGGAAAGGCGCAGGTCGATGTTGTTCTCGTTGTGGCGCAGCCTTATCGTATTGCCATCGACTTGGCGCTGCTCGCCATTGACATAGAAATCAGTGAGCAACAGTCCACGCCGCTTGCTCCTACTGCCTATTTCGGAAGGAAACAATTCCACCATCCCATCCTGGCCGCCAATATATAGGCATCTCTCTGCCGTGGAGAAGAAAGCTCCATAGGCACTGACAATGGGGATTCGCAACCGACTGTTCCCATGACCGTCGTTCTGGCTGAAAACAAGACATTCCCTGTTCGTAATAGCCCATATCATTCCGTTCACGTCGCATAGTGCCACGGCGTCAGCGTTTTCCTGCCCCACGCCATAAGAGTGACGTAGGGGCTTGCCCGAATTGGTGTAACACAATAGCCCGTCGGCATTGGCAGTCCAAATGTTTCCATGCTTGTCGGCTGCCATGCAGCCAGGGTCAGACTTTGCCATGTTGGCTACTTTCAGCGTCGTTATGTCAATGCGGTCAAGTCCCTTGCCCGTCCTTGCCCAGACGTGCCCGCTGCAGTCCTTTGCCAACTGGCGCACCCAAAGGAAACTCAACCCGCCATTGCGGCAATCGAGATGCCTGTCGGCAACAACAAAATTCCCGCCGGCAAGCAGTTTCTCTTTCGACACAATGAAGATGTCGCCACTGTAGGCTGCCACCCACAGTCGCCCCGTGCCATCGTCAATAATGTCGTATGCCCATCGTGCGTTGTGCTTGTCGCCCTTGTCGGAAACTACTATCATGCGCATCTTGCCCGTAGCCTCGTCGTAATGGTTGATGCCGTTGTCGGTGGCAATCCATATATTCCCCGTCAGGTCCTCATAAACCCTACGGATGCGGTTGTGCGATATAGGGAACTGCCTGTCAGCCTGCCTATACCATCTGTGGCATCCCTTGTCGATGAGAATCAGCCCGTTGCTGCCTCCCAACCATTTCCTTCCTTTACTATCGACAAAGATAACACTGAACTTGTTTCCCTCAGCCTGCCCAGTAAGTTGGCATATAGGCCTATAGTTATAATAAGAGTGGGCATGGATGACAGAGATGCCTACATCAGTCCCCAGCACAAGATTCCCCCTGCTGTCGAGCATTGTGCTCCACACTACGTTGTCTGCTATAGAATGTGGATTCTGTGCGTCGTGCTTGTCAAGACTTAGCGACGTGTCGGCATACGTGTAGAATCCATTGTCGGTGGCGACAAACAAGTTATGGTTGTTGTCCAACGACATTGCCTTTACCGAGACATCCTTCATTTCCGCCATTTTCCTTACACTGCTGTCTGTAGGAACGTATTGGTAAAGCATGTCTCCCGTACCTACCCAGATACACTGTTTCTGTCTGTCTGACATGAGAGAAAAAACCGAGGGAGTAGCCACATTGTTCAGTTTCAGCTCCACTGTCTTTCCATTGGCATAAGCGAAAAGCCCCTTTAGCGTTCCTATATAAACAGTGCCGTCAACATAGAGTATTGAATAGATGTCGCTCAATCCGCTGCAGAGCAGCCTAAGCCGTCGGCTTGCGGTGTCATACTCCCACAATCCGTCACTCAGTCCCAAAAGAATGTTCTGATTCACTTTTTCAAGAGCCCTGACTTCCTTCCGCAGTTGCACCGGCTCGTCGTAAAGTCCCGTCGTGGTGTCGTAGATGTAGAATCCGCTTGATGTTCCCACATACAGCAGATGCCCATTCGACAGCATGCTGTAGATGGTTGCCCGCATGGCATTTGAAAAGCCGTGTTTGGGTATTGCCCTGTAGCCATCGTAGCAGTAGAGGCCGTTTCCCGTGCCCAACCAGATGAGTTCGTCGTCTGTTTGTGCAAGGCAACGCACGGGTGTGTCGTTTACGCGGACATTATTATAATAGTGCGCATCGGCCGTCGCTGCCCAAACCGCCATGAACAATATTCCAAGTAATCTGATGTTTTTAGTCATGTTTTTTTGCTTTATGCTGCAAATTTACGACAAAAAATCCATAAAACAAGAATAAAAAGGCAATAAAAATCGGGTTTTGTCCACTTTGAGGCCTAAGTTGTCCAGTATGGGGTCGGGAGTTATTGCAAGATCCGAGGGAGGAGAGGTGGACGCTATGAGCCACTTTCGGCTGCTGCTGACCGACGCACGTCGGAAGTCTCAACGGCTGTCAAAAGTAGCTGTTTTCGTGCGTCAAAGGTCAAAACTGGCATTAAAAGTGCCTTTCGACGCAAGATTATTGCCATTTTTAATGCCAAAAGTGCCTTTCTACGCAAGAATATTCGTTCTTTTAATGTCAAAAGTGCCTCTCGACGCAAAAATATAGGTATTTTCAACCGTCGTTTTGACTTTCTACGCAAGATTATTGCCACTTTTAAGTCCAGTTGCGACCTTCGACGCACGTTTCCTGCCATTTTTGTCAGTCGTTGCGACCTTCGACGCGCGTTTCCAGCCTCTTTTAGCCCTATTTTTGAAAAAAAACGCGCGTTTCTTGCCTTTTCTGACTTTTTTTCACTAATTTAGCAACCGAAAAGGCGGAAAGTCTGCCTTAGCAACATTAATAAACATCAAAATTTCAAGGAACATGAAAGAAATTCAGACAATCAGTTTGCCAAAAATGAACAATGGCGCACACTTCACCTTCGTGAGCAACATCCTGGCACGTGCGCTTGCCGACAACACGGTGAAGACCAAGGCTGCCGACCTCGTGGCTGCACTGAAGACTGCCGTGGAGGCGGAGGACGAGGTGCTGAAACTCTCGCAGAAGAGCCTGCTCACCGACGAGATAGCAAAGGCCGACTCCGACCGCGACTCGCTCTACGCCGGCTACAAGAAGGCGGTGGAGGGGTTCCAGTCGATGCCGATAGCCGAAATGGCGCAGGCGGCAAAGGAACTGTCGCAGCACATCAAGGACTACCGCATCAACACCGCCGACCAACTGGACAAGGAAACCGGTCTGCTCGTTAACTTCATTGCCGACCTTGAGACGAAGTTCGCCACACAGGTGACAACACTTGCCCTCACGCCATTCGTCACAAGCCTGAAGGAAGCCAACGAGCGCGTCCGCACGCTCACACTGCAGCGCACTGAGGACAGGATGACCAAGACCGTGGGCGCACTGAAGGCGGCACGCGTGGCAACCGACGAGGCATACCACAAGCTGGTGAAGATGGTGAACGCCCTCGCACTCGTGATGGGAGAGGCCGACTATGCCGACTTCATCGACTATGTGAATACCGAAATCGTACACTACAAGCGCGAGGTGCTCAACCAAAAGGCATCTTCCAGCAATACGCCGACCGATGGCGGCGACCCATCCGACGGCGGCGACCCATCCGACGGCGGTGGCGGCTCAGAAACGCCTGACGACGGTGGCGAAATGGGAGAATAAAGCCAACGGACAAACCTTCCCTGCGGTGGTGAGTGTGAACGACACATTCTCGCCACCGCAAAAGGAAAAACCTAAGCTACAACAATTTCAATGCCAAAAAATGCTTATATCTGAAAGAAAAGATGTAACTTTGCAGCCCTATAAGATAGCATATAAATGAACAATACAATCAAATTTATCGACCTGTTTGCAGGAATAGGCGGAATACGCGAGGGTTTTGAGACCGCTTTCAAGGAGATTGGTCTTGAAACCGAATGTGTATTGACATCGGAAATAAAACCGCACGCAATAAAGGTCTTGCAGGCAAACCATCCAAATGAGGATATAAATGGCGATATTACAAAAATAGACGCGAAATCAATCCAAGACTTTGACTTCCTTTTAGGAGGTTTCCCATGCCAGGCTTTCTCTTATGCCGGTAGGAGATTGGGATTTCAAGACACAAGGGGCACGCTGTTTTTTGAGGTGGAGCGAATTTTGAGCGAGAAAAAACCTTTTGGCTTCATTTTGGAAAACGTGGAGGGACTTGTCACCCATGACCGTGAGGACAAGAAGGACAAAATAGGCAGGACACTCAGGGTAATATTGTCCAAACTTGAAGGCTTAGGATATAAAGTGACGTGGAAAGTCCTAAACTCAAAAGATTTCGGCTTGGCCCAAGAGAGAAAACGCATTTACATTGTTGGCACGTTGGACGAGAAGGTATCGCTCGACAAATTCGAGAAAAGCAAGGCAGTACTTGCCGATGTCTTACAGAAGGGGCAGCCGACAATTGAGACTGACTTCACAAGGCTTTTATTGTCGCATTTCAAGCCAGAGGAGCTTTATGGCAAATCCATAAAAGACAAACGTGGCGGAAATGACAATATTCATAGTTGGGACATTGAGATGAAAGGTCCCGTAAGCGACGAGCAGAAAAAACTGCTTAACATGATGTCGCATGAGCGCAGAAAGAAGAAATGGGCATTGATGCATGGTATTGACTGGATGGACGGAATGCCATTGACCGAGAACATGATTTCAGAGTTCTACGTCAGCGAACATCTGCATGACATGCTGCAAGACCTTGTGAGGAAGGGATATTTGAAACTCGAGCACCCAAAGGCTCTTGTCACGGAAACCACATTGTTTGGAGAGAGACAAGTGCGCAAACAGGACACCAAGAAGGAGCCTGGGTACAATATTGTAGCAGGAAAACTAAGTTTTGAGATAAACAAGATACTCGACCCTAACGGGATTGCGCCAACGCTTGTGGCAATGGACATGAAGAAGATTTATGTTTTGGACCATGGGGGCGTAAGGCCAATGACCATGCGTGAGGGATTGAGGCTGTTTGGCTATCCGGACACTTTCAAGTTCCCTGTTTCGCAAGAAGAGGGATTTGACCTCCTTGGCAATACAGTCGCGGTTCCCGTAATAGCCGCGGTGGCAAGACGGCTTGGGGAAATATTCGTTAAACAAAAATTGAACAAATATGAATAGGGCAGAATATTTGTATGACAAACTCTTAAACGATTTCGGTTTCGAGGGTGCAAGTGGCTCAATCACGTTTTGTCTGAAAGATTATCAGATTACGGTTGAGCAAAACAATGTAGTAGGCAACATCTTGGAGGAATGGCTCGACAAGTGGATGACAAATAAAGGCATCGAACATGTCCACAACAAGAAACAGGAATCTCCTGATTTTTGGCTCAATCCTGAGGAGATGAACTCTGACTGGCTTGAAGTGAAATCGTTCACCGGAAGCCCCAATTTCGATGTCGCCGCATTCCGCAGTTTCATCAATCTCATTATAGAGAAGCCTTGGAAACTACATTCAAAACATCTGCTTATAAAATACAGGATGGAAAACGGAATCATCACCATCGAGAATTTGTGGTTGAAGAATCTATGGGAAATATGCTGCACCAGTGCGAAATGGCCAGTTAGGGTACAATACAAAAATAAGGTTATTGTAAACATACGGCCATCGGTATGGTATTCTGCCAACCCAGAGTTCCCCTCGTTTGAAAGTCTTGAGGATTTTCTTGCGGCTTTAGATGAAACAATCTATAAATACCACGATACAAGAAACACCATTTCAGAGACCTGGGTGGAAAAGGTATGTCAAAGCTATAGGAATTTCTATGGAGTCCAACTTGACATTCCACGTTGGAACGACATAAAGCATAAATATTTCAAAGACTAATCGCTTACGGAAAGCGCGGGCATCACGCCCGCGCTCTTGCAAATGTTTTGTTGAGGTGCAACCGAGCTCGGTTGCACCTTAATAGTTAAGGCAGACGTGACCGGTGGGACGGTGGATGTTGAACTTGTATTGGCTGTTGATGTTTGGCAACAGCACGTCGTAGCGCTTGCCTGGCACCATGGTTGGCAGGGCTACTGACGATGTGTGCCCATTGGAGTCGGTGTAGCTTATGGTGTAGCCACGCAGGGTGTAGGAGGGCAGCTTGTCCTTCACTCTTATGCCTACGTTGAGGGTGTTGCCGCCAAGTTCGGCTGAGGGCTTTACCTTATCCACATCGACGGGGCACATAAGGTCGCGCAGGACGTGGAACGATGCCTTGGGCTGGTGTCGGCAGTCGGTTATGCCGTGGCGGCGTATCCTGTGCTTGCCAAGTCCCTCCTCGCCCATTTGCGTGCGGTAGTCCTCCAAGCAGAAATAGATGTAGCCCGCAGTGAAGTCGGTCTTTTCCCATTCGTGTATGTGGTAGAGCATGTCGTCGATCCTGCGGCGGTCGCCACCCACGAAGGCTGGCTCGCAGAGTCCGCACTCGGTGATGAGCAACGGGCGGCTGCCCAAGGCGTGCCCTATCTTCTCCAGCAGCTCTGGCAACTCCTCGCGTGTCCGCGGTTGGCTTCCCGACCATGTGCCCACATATTCGTTCCATGTTGGCAGGTCGAGCAACAGCGAAGGCTCGTTGTCGAGATAGTTGTGGAAATTGTTGCCCACCGTCACCGCCAGGCGCGAGGGGTCAAGTTCCTTTATGTGTGCGCCAAGGCTTCTCACCTGGCTGTGGTTGTCGCCCACCTCGTTGCTCATTGCCCAAGAGAAGATGCAGGGGTGGTTGTAGTGTGCCTCAATCATCTCTGCCAAGGTCTCCCGTGCCAAGCTCTCCTGCTCGGCGGTGAGCTCCTTGTATGGCTGCTGCCACCACGACAGTTCCTCCTGCACCATTATGCCGAGCGAGTCGAGGGCGCTGAGCATGTCGTCGCCCTGCACCCAGTGGAAACGGGTTATCGTGGCATTAAGCTCCTTGAGCAGCCGTGCGTTGTCGAGTACATAGTGCCGTGGCTCTGCCATGCCGTAGTCAGGGTTGCTTCCTGGCATGCTTTCTATTCCCGGCAGCCGCACCTGTTCGCCGTTGAGCACGAAGCGGTTGCCCTCGACGTGGAAGTCGCGGAAGCCTATTTGACCACGCCGTGTGTCGCTCACCTCGTTGCCGTCAAGCACGCTCACCTCGAAGGCGTAGAGCGTGGGGCTGTCGAAGTGCCATGGAAGGACTTTCCCGCAGTCGATGTCGGTGTCGAACGTGCCCGCGGCACTGCGTTTCAGCGTCAGCCGCTTTTCCGCTATGGCACGTCCTGTTGGTTTCTCGCGCAGCGTAATGTGGAAAGTGGCGTTCCTCACATTCTCCTCATAGAGGCGTATGCTGAGGTGGGTGCGTCCGAGGCTGTCGTTGGTCGAGAGCGATGGGGTGAAGTGGGCGTAGCGTATGCTGCGCTGCCCTGTCAGATGGAGGCTCACATTGCGGTAGATGCCGCCGTCGTTTGCCCAGTCGAATGCCCTTTGGAAGGGGAAGTTGTAGTCCGTGTAGCTGTTGTCGGCAACTACCCTCAGCCTGTTTTCCTGCCCAGGCTTCAGGAATGGGGTAACGTCGAAGGAGAAGGGGGTATAGCCCTTGCCTCTATGCTCACCCACCTTCTTGCCGTTCACATATACCACGGCATCGTGATACACAGCCTCGAATTTCACCCTTGCCTTCTTGCCCCTCATCTGGCTGGGCAGTGGAATGGAGCGCTCGTAGAATGCCTTGCCCGCATAGTCCTCCAGTCCATCCATGATGTTGTAGGTGTGCGGCACTTCCACGGTGGTCGCTTCCCTCAGTGCCAGCGGCAAGTTGGCAGTTGCCGAGTCGTCAGGCAGCCAGAAACTCCATTTGCCATTGAGCGGGATGTCCTCCTGCGCCAGTGCGGCAAATGATGCCGCGCACACTGTAACGCTTACTAATAGCCTTTTCATCTTGTGTCTTTTAATTATTTTAGTGAAACATTTGTTGCAAAGGTAAGCAGTTTATGGATAGTTCAATATGGATTTTTCTCAAAACAGCATGGACTATATTACTTACGGCGCATGTCATGATGCCATGCAAAGGATTAAAAGCCACAGAAACTCTTGGCGCATTAAGGTTTTCTTCGTACCTTTGCAGCAGACAAGCTGCATTATATCTTTGCAAAAATAAAGGGACTAAAAACGATGCATGGAAGAAAAGACGGATTCAAAGGTGAGCAATCTATAGTGCTGTCGCCTGTGGTGATTGAGAAAGAGGAGGGTGACGAACTGGTGAGCAGCCTGTTCGTGACCGACATAGGCTATTACCCCAACGCTACCAACCACTTCAAGGAACGGAAAAAGGCCATCGACCAGTATGTGCTCATCTATTGCGTTGACGGCAGCGGGTGGTATCAGCTGAGAGACAAGACATATAAGGTGGGAAAGAACGAGTTTTTCATTCTCCCCGCTGGCGTTCCCCACGTCTATGGCGCTGAGGGCGAGTGGACGATATATTGGGTGCATTTCCGTGGCGAGCACGCCTCGGTGTATGCCGAAGGGCTGCAGACACCGCACAAGATAGGCGTGACGGTGAACTCACGCATCAGGGACCGCATTTCCATTTTCGAGGAAATACTTCACACGCTCTATCACGGCAGTGGCGTTGAGGAGCTTCGCTATGCCTCAAGC
>AVOA01003518.1_pt1 | contig 10829 bp, 12 predicted proteins | sample 80171 | NCBI WGS metagenome assembly AVOA01 (sample SAMN02954237, study PRJNA213161) | gut metagenome | biome: terrestrial; feature: piglet; material: feces; isolation source: piglet diarrheic feces | host: Sus scrofa | place: China
ATAACCATCTTTACATTCAATTTGAGCCTTATCTATTATGGTAAAGGAATCGCGCGGCGCGTGTGGGTACATCTTTATTGCCCAAATGCCTTTTGCGCCCGTTATACCTGTAAGTTTGACATTATGCCACGGGGCGAAATACTTGTTGAATTTGTTGCCGCTGTTGTCCTCGGGTTGTTTAAGCATACAGATATTTAATACTGTGTCGCCGTTTTTAAGCTGTCTAAAATCGCCGAATTTAAGTTTTGTTACAATCTCATGAATACCCATCTCAACCAAATATGGGCAAGTTATATCAACAAGGTTAGCCAGTAAGTATATTTTGGCTGTCGTGCGCTTGCGGATTATAGTCGATAACAGATTATTGAGTATAACAAACTCGTCACGCAAATACATCTTATCGGCTCGCATAAACTCATCCACAATAATAAAATCGCCTTTGGGCGCGTTGTAAGATGACCGATAATCGTGCTCTTTGTTAAGACCTAAGCACACCATAAAAGGCGCTTCGGCTCTCTCTGTTTCCTCGCCGCTGTCATCTATATTACAGTAATACCAGCGCCTTCTATAATATACAACATTATTCCAGCGCCCTTTTGTGATTTTTGGTATATATTTATACTCTAGTATCACACTAAACAAATCGGTTATTTTTGACGGTGTAAGCATATCATCATACTGCCTAATATACTGTATCTCCGTACCGTCTGTCTGATTGTAACACATACCCAGTAATAACATATTTGTAGTTTTGCCTACGCCGCGCGGTGAAAGTATTACATTCCAATCGCCCGCATTGGGGTTATCTCTCAAAGGGTTAAACACATTCGCGGGAATCCCTAAAGACTTGTATAATTTAATTGCATTAGTCATAGCAGAATCTTCTCCTTTCTGTAATCGCCATTATAAAACTTGTCTCAACTCTCATCTCAAACGGTATTGAATAAATATAACAACTGCCGTATTCGTGCATTTTAACGCCCGCAACATCAGCCTGAATATCGCGGGAATATTTGTGCGCGTTTTTGCCGCTGACTTCAAACCGCATATTTGGAGTAAAATCATCAAACGCCCTATCATTACCGACTTTTGCGGCGTATGTGCTAAATGTTGACTTTGGCAAACCTGCCACTGTACATGATACAACATTATTGCACTCCGTTATGTATCTTTTAGCACCCAGTGTCTTAAAGCGTTTATATGTGCCTTCAAAATCAAAAGTGCCTAATTTGCCGAATATCTCAAAATCCAGCTTGTATCGCTCACACATCGCCTTGTTCACATCTCGGATATTTGTGTTAAACTCGTCAAAATATCTATCGTTTTTGGCGTGTTTTATGCTGTCAGTATCGCTGTAATAAGCCGAATCACCCAAAGCAACTATTGCGGTACATATAGTCAATCGTGTATAAGCCGTTATGTAAACGCCCCAGTACGGCGATAAAATACTACGCCCGCGCTCCTGCTCGTAGCTAGAATTATTGACCTCGCGCCATTCCCCGTCATACTCCCAGGCGGACAAGTTTAGTCGCGCTACTGTCATGCCGTAAAAACTGTTAAGTTTGCTCTTAACAGACATATACAGCTGCCGCAAGTCGTTATTATCGGGTTGGGCTTTTAGCTGTTTGCCTATTTGCTCTTTTTGTCTATAGACATCAAAAAGCGGCTGTAAAAGATAGTCGGGTAACGGCTTTTTAATCGCTGTTTTACACCCTGTAATATTGAGTTTATCCCACTTATACATCAAGGTATATAATATATAGTCCACATCTGTTAACAACACTGTAAGCTTGTCGGCGTGGTATAGTCTGCCGTTTTCCCACTCCGCGCCCTCGCAATATAAAACTTTGTGGCGGCTCTCTAGGACATGAGCCCCTGTTGCGGTTATATTGTCAAACTCGCACAACATTATCACAGCTAAACCTCTGTTAATATAGTCAATAGCCCGCTCAGGCTCAGCCGCCTTAAACGGCGTCATCGGATAAAGTCTATGAGCCATCTCTGCGGGGTATGCACTTTTCAAATCGTGACTATCCACATTATAAAGCACGGTATCACATACCGCCGTTTGAGCGTGACAAAAAGCGCCCCTAAATAACCAACGCATTTCCCGCTCATATTCTTCTAGGGTAACGGGGTAAAGCCTGGATATTTTTTTTGTTGTTTTCCGATAGTCTTTGCCGCTTATGCGCTTTTTGACCATACGCCTTACTATGCCCGTAAGCGTTAGGGGAATCTTCTCACCCTTTTCTGTATATTCGGTGTGCAAATAAGCGGCAAACTCGCTTAATATAAGCACATCATTTTCACAATACCGCAATTCTTCCGCCGATAATACGGTTGTGTTATTACGGGGTATATTGTAATCTAAATCACCTACAAGCTTTTGTGTCGTGCAATAAGCCTTTGCAACCGCCGCCAAACTCATATTAGTTAGCGCCATACTATCCCTAAAAACAATACCATTATTGAGTACAATCTCCAGCGGCTCTCGCTCTGCCTTTGCAAATAGTCTTGATATCATCTTTTTGAGATGTAAGCGGGGTAATAAAAAGGACATTTCAAAGCCCATGTTATGAATAAATATATACAACTCGCCCTTAAACGCCTTGCGGATAGTGTCCAAAAATATAAAAAACTCGTTCCATGTGCGCCCATAGTAGGCTTGATTATTGATTGACATCTGCCATATATACATGAAAGCCGCTTCTACACTTTTAATATTGGTTGTTTCGATATCAAATCCGATTGCTACAGTATTTATATAGCGCTTTTTACGCCCCGCGCCCAACTCACATACATTATTGACTATACCCACGGGGTTAAAATCTTGATATGGTTTAATCATTGGGTTACTCCTTGTCGCCAAATGTGCGGTAAAGGTTTTTAAGGTCAATATCCCTCTGCCGCTCGGAATCGTCTAACTGCTTTAGTCTGTCATCTCTGTATGCCTGTCTTATCCGCCCGAATAAATCAAATATAGCGCCCTTGTCCTGATTATCGCGCGTTACTCCTCTTGTAAGCTGTGACAACTCCGCGCCCAAATCCGCGCCGACATCAGCGTTAACTACATACAAATACTGCAACATATCACTTATAGTGTTGTCTTGTAAGTTTTCGCGGATTCGCTCATTAACTCGGCTTTGTGATGTGTACTGTTTGATAAACTTTGCCCGCTCTGATTTAGGCTTGCTTTTAGCCAACTCTTTTGCTTCTGTTTGCAACTCAGCTTTTGCACTCTTTCGGATATCTCCCACGGTCTTTGCTTGTAACTGCTTTAACCGCTTTTCCAATGCCGCTGCCTTTTTACGGTTTTCGGCGGTGTTTTTGATTTTGTATCGTCCAGAGGAATCGCGGGTATAATCAACGCCTGTTTCCCGTATAGCCCGACTGTAAGCAGACAAATACGGGTTTTCGGTCGCCTGTAATTTTGTCAAGGCGCTTATCCTCTCATTTATGCGCTTAATTGCTTTGCTCTCCTCGCTCTGATTAGATATCTGTGCCATATTGTCAAACACTCCTTTTATAAGTAAGGCGCGGACAAGACCGCCCGCGCCTATCACCTATTACTTTTTGTCCTGCTCGTCAATCAGCTTAACTACTCTGTAAGCGCTTTTGCTCTTGTCTTTACCCTGCTTTTTCTCGCCGACAAACAGCGCAAAACGCTCAATCATTACGCCGCTTTCGTCAAACTCTCCGCCGTTCTCGGGGTTGCATACGGTTTCTACAATCTTGCTTGCCACACTGCCGCAAAGGTAAAATTCGTTGGGGCTTTCGTCAATCGTAATAACGCCGTATGTATCGCCGTTTGTGTCTGTGTACATCATAGCGCCATTAACATGAACAACGGTTTCTTCCAGGTCATCCCAGTCACCCTTTTCTCTGTCGGTGAACAGGGGGCATGTGTTTTCCAGTTCCTTTTTCAGTTCTTTGATTTTCAGTGCCATTGTATTACCTCTTTCTGTTCCATGTGGAACAATTTAATAATGTCGTTTAACGTCCGCCGACGTGGTAGCGGGTCTAACGCGCCCGCTATGCGTTTTAGAAAATGAAATACACCCTGAATGAGTATCGGGTACTTGCCTTGTTAGGTAAATCCACCGTGTATCCCGTGCCAAATCTGCCCTTATAAGGATAAGCCAGGACTTTATCGGCTTGAATCTTGCGGGATACATAACCCCTAAAACTTGCTGTGTGATGTAAATAAATAGCGCCGTTTGCTACCATCGCCATAAGAGCGGCATAAGATATCGGGGTTTTAGGCTTGCTGATTTCCATTTTATTTTTCTTCATTTGTTTCGCCGTCCTCGTTAATTCTCTTTGTTGTCTTGATAACTGTGTATCCTAAACCGTTGTTGTCGTACTCTGTTACAAATTCAATAGATACTTTCAAATCCCCACTTAAAAAGCCTATCGCCGTGAGTGTTGCTTCCTTTGCCGCTAGTGCCGATTCACTTCCTGTTTCTGTAACTTCACGGGAATAATCGTTAAATCTTTCAATTAAAAGTTTGAGCGTGATTTCAATGCTCCATCTTAATCCATCGTGTTCTTTCATTTGTTTCAATTCCTTTCATTTTTTGCAACGGGCTTGTGACCGTGCCGCCGCATTACCACCCCTCGCGGGGTGTCACTCTGCGATTTTAATTGAGGGATATATTTTGTTATTAGCCATTTTACCCTCAAATTCTACCTTTACACCTATAACCCTTGCTAAATCAGTAATCACATCGAAAAGCGCCATGTTATAACCCTCTGCATATTCGGTTTTACCTAAAGTTGCGCCGCATGAATTAGCATTGTAGCGCATTACAAGTTCATTCAATTTTGTTCTGATTTCGTTCATTTTCGTTACCTCTCATTTACTTTAGTTTGTTAAAGTTGAGGTTTTACCTCTCCCTTACATTTAATATTATAGCACATTCTTTTCAAAATTTCTAATATTTGTTGAGATATAGGGGTATATCATTTTAGATATACCCCTATTGAATCACCAAATTGTAAACTGTGATATAAATAACTCAACCGCATAATAGGCTATCTGATTACGAACCCTCAAAAAAATCTCAGATGATAACATCTGCTGTGAGGTCGTTACTCCGATATTACCTGTCCTGGTTAAGCTGTGCGTTACCGTGTCCGTCCCGCTCTCATGCTCTGTCGTCTGCTCTGATTTTGTTACGGCGTTTGTGTCGGTTGTATCGTTGGTTACTGTCGCGCTCGTTGTTGCTGTCGTGTTGACCTCGCCGCCGTTGGTCGTTGTCTGCGTTAAGTTGTCCGTGCGTGTGCCGTTGGTTGTCGTGTTTTGCTTGTCATGTATAGATACATCTGTGTCATTGTACGCCGCTATGCTGTTGATTGTATCGGTTGTGTCTGCCGCCGTTTGTGTACCAGTGTTTTTAACCTCAGCTGTTGTGGTATCTACATTTTTACCCGTTGCCTCGCTCGCCGTTGTTACCGTTCCCGCCCTGGTTAGCGTGTCGGTATTATCAGCGGACAATGTGCCGTTACGGTTGCGGCTTATCTCGGTTGTGTCGTTGCCGCTCTCCGTCATACTGTAGTTATCAAGCGGCTTATAATCGGTCGTCATCGCTTGAGATATCTTTGTTATATCCTTATTGTGCATATCAACAAACATCTGCCAAACATCTGTTATATCATTGACCGCGCTTGTAACATCATCTGATGAGTAGACATAAACCCTATCATTAAAGCGCCTAAATACCTGTTTAAGGATATCTGCGCCGACTATATCCGTGCCGCCGCTCTGAATAGGCGCGGGAATCCAGCCGCCTTTTAGCAGTTCACTTATATTATACATCATTGTCTATCACCTCGCTATTTGTTTCGGCCGGTGTCGGCTGTGTCTGCTGTGTCCGTCCGTAATTGGGCGTTACATCAATATCAAAGCCCCAGGTTCTCACAATATCCAAATCACGCGCGCGACACTCCAGGCGCTGTGACACAATAGCCCGTGTTGCGTTTGCCATGCTGTGCAACTCGTCAACGCTCACTTGTGAACCTTTATTCACAACATTGACGTCAAGCCCATATTCATTCAAAAATGCCGCCAACAAATCATCTCTAAATCGCGACAAATATTGCAACTTATCCGTGTCCTTAGGGTCTGTTAATCGCAATACATCAAAGCGTTTTGCCCCGCTGTCAAGCGCGTCAATCTCTTTATATGCGGGCGGGATTTTTACAACAGTGTCGCCGTCCTCAATCGCTTTTGTAACACTGTCAAGCGTGTGTTTGTCCACTGTGTCATCGGCTGTTACAAGGTTAGTTATTCGTGTACCACGCAACACATTCAACACGGATTTTTCGCTCTCAACATAACGCTGCGCGTATGCTGTTACAGTTGTTACATCGCTTGCAAGAGCGTAATTATTCCACAGCACTACGACATCGTCGCCGACTTTGCCGCGGTATGATTTGCCCGTGTAATCTGTGCCGATATACTCCCTGCCAAATCCGTATAGTGTTGGCTCTCCAGTGTATCCGCCGACTGCTACAACGGGGTTACCGCTATTGTAAAAAATACCACAATGCCCGTGTGTCGTGAGTAAGCGCTCAAATATCCAATCGGGCGCAAAATCACAGTGCCACTTAAACATTGACACGACAAAACCAAACAAATAGTTTGCATAGTCCTTAAAAGCCCTCTTTTCGGGCGCGGGCGCGGGTATAAAGTCAAACATAAAATTCACACTCCTTATATTGTTCCATGTGGAACATTATCAAACAAATATACCATCTTGCAACAGTCTTAATATCTGCGCGTTTTCGCTGTCGGTTGCGGTTGTTGTTCCGCTTATTACATCAGCTTGCAAAAATCCGCTGTAAGCTGATACAAGGCCGCTGTATGATGTGCTATAACCATTTAGTGCTTTATAGTGTTTAGGCTCTGCGAGGATAGGACGGTTATAAATTAAAGCACATTTTTGCGGTGCATAAAGCCAGCCAACTCCACCCATACTGCCGCCCTTGTCTACATGATTTTGTGCAGCGCTCAAAAGCCGGGTTGCTGTGGGTAATGCTGTCTGTGCCGCCGCTTGTCCTGCTGATATTGCCGCGCCTGCCAAACCTGCTCCAGCGCCGCCGATAGCACCCGCCGCAATAGTACCAGCCGCACCGACTGCCGCGCTTGTCAGTGCAATTGCTCGGCTGTTTGCGTTTGATTGACTGATTGGGATATTGATACCAATTTGTGCGCTGTCAACATGGACTAATTGAGTATCGGCATATACAAGGATTGTAGCAACGCCGCTGTAAAAATCTATCATGTACTTTACACTTAAGTGTTTGCCCATGATATCATTAGTAGGGAGATTGACATAACCTTTATAAGGAAGATATAACTCTATCTCCGTATGCGGGGAGTAATCAAGATAACTACCATAGTAGGGGGTTACATCTATCTCGCCCATTGATAACACCATGTTGTATGATACATCTAAATCATACACCGATACAGCGGTTGATACATTAGCAAGGGTCAAATTATGCTCGGCGCTACAAGTGCTATGGTTATACACATCAAACGGATAATACATTGCCGTGCAAAGGCTCTCCAAGGGGTCGTTTGTAAGCAGTTTGATATTATCGTAAAATGTTGCTGTAAACAAAAAATCCGCCAACTGATTAAGTTTTGATATTGTGCAACAGGATAGGCGGCTAAATACATTGGTGGGCGTGATTTGCACATCAGGCAAATCCATATCATCACTACTGTTATCGCCGTAAGGGTCGCCGCCATCGTCTGTGGGATTAGAGGGCTGACCGCTGGGAACATAATCGTCAAAGTCATCAGTATTTTGATATTTACAGTCCGGGCTAAAACTAAATGGTATGCCCACGGTATTAAGCAACTCGGTAAATTTTTTACGGTTACACAAAAAACCGCTAAAACCACTAGTAACGCCACGCCAAGCCGATACAAAACCGCTACCATCTAATGTAACAGTAGCGTCAGAGTTAACAGCGCCGTAATAATAGCCGTACTGTTCGTATACATTAGTTAATAGCCACGCCGCATATATACTTTGTGCTACGGGGTATGACCCGTAACCAACTGCTCCATAAGCTTTAGCAAATAAGTTAAGATTTAAAAAAAACTCATGCGCCCTTGTAATTATTTCCGGCATGCCATTAACATACCTCTGCACTTGTGGCGCTGTCATATAAGCACCTAAGGTCCTTGTGCCGGTATATTTTATACGAGGATTTGATGTGGAGTATGTACCATCATAGGTATTATCATAGTAGCTGATATCTGTTATCACTGTATCAAATCCACTTGTCATCAACTGTTCGACTGTTGACGATATACCCACATTACCCACCTGCGGTGTTGTTGCTGTACCTACTGTATATGGTTTAACGGCATAAGGATAAAATTTAAGCGCCTTATAATTGGACAAATCAACAGCGGTATATTGATATATACAAGGCGTTTGTACCTCAGCGCCAGATAATACAATGCCCTCGTCAGGATTAAAAAACCCCGATAGACCATCATAATAATTACCCGTGGTAAAAATACTATCATATATTTTAAGCCCCGAAGGATAATATACAAGCGGATATTGTTTGTCCTGATAATGGTTAAAAGCCCTTATAAAAAGCTCTGTCAATTTTGCCTTGTTATTTTTGTATTTATAGGCATTTGTGTAATTAACTGCCATTTGTTGCCCCTCCTGCTAAATATGATATTACAATGTTATTTGTAGCGTCTGTGATATACCCACTGTTTATTTCGCCGCCCGTAAGATTTTTGACTATTATGTTGCGTTTAGACGATAGCGGCAAAAGGTCGGGCAAATGCTTATTATAATTGGTTGATGCTTTACCGCTCACGACTGTAAGTTTTTTAATATCGGCGGCAAAACTCATCAATACATCTACCTCACAATTACAACAAAATCGGCGGTTGTCTAACACATCAACCGACTTTATATAATAGTATCGGTTAAAATCGGGTATATGTACATAGTTATATGCACTGACATCAAGCCCGATAATAAGGCGCGGCGTTAATATGCTGTCGTTACCGTCAAGTAATACAACATCAAATGTTCTACCGTCAACGAGCGTTTTATTCAAGGCTCTTTTGTCTGATGTTGTCTTGTATAATGTTACATTCAAAAATATCACTCCTTTGCAAAATGCGCCCCCGACAAATACGAGGGCGCGAGGAATCAAGCACTTTTAGTTAAGTGTAAACACTATTGCCGTGTTACGGGTATCAATCCAATAACGCGCGTTAAAGTCGCGGAAATGGTTGTAGAAATCACCGTCTGCGTTGTAGCTTGTGCGAGGTGCAACAGGCGTTGTGGTATATCCAACGGCGCGGCGGTCGTAGTAAATACCGATTACATTGCCAAGCGAGGTGTTGCCGCTTGCCAAACCGTCCGTTGTATTGAGTACGCGAGTAGAGTTTGCAATTGACGGTATTGTGTTATCGGTCTGAGCATTCCAGAAAGGCGTGTCGTAAACGCTCACACCAGTGGGAGGAATAAGCCCCAGCATAGCGGCGCGGTTTCTAAACACGCTATTAAAAATCATAATGCTATCATCAGCGGTCATCCATGTGGATATTGTGCCGTCATTATACTTTTTGTTTACAAACTTTGCGGCGTTTACAACATTGGCAATGGTTTCAAAAGCCCACTCCATAAAATACTTATTGTAAACACAGTTTTCACTTGTTACTGCGACACGCTTTCCAACATCGAGTGCAACAGCGTTTGCGCCGTCCGTGCCGCTTATTGCCGACTGCGGAACATTTCCAGTTTCAACGAGCGCATTATAAGCGGTAACCAAATCAAGCTTTTTACCGTTAAGTGCCAGAGCCGCAAGCAGATTATGTTCAAGGGCTGATGTATCGCGGCGGATAGAGTTTTCAAGCATGGTTTCAATCAGTGCAACGAGTTCTGACACGCCTGCCGCCGACATAAACGCCTTTTTGTACATGGTATTCGGTATTGATTTTGCATAGCCATATGTTACATCTTTCTCATAGATTTTTGTGTCAAACTTTGTACCAAAATACTTGTTGACATCGTTGTAATACTGGCCGTCTACCAGACTGTAAAGGTTACTTCCGCGCGTTTCCACAAAGTCGCTTTTAATACTCTGTAAAATGCCGCCATACTCCTGACTATCAACATAAAGCGGCAATTTTTCGGGAGAATAACCGCGCGCGTCCACATAAGTACGAACCGCCGCCGCAAATGTATTGAAATAGTCCTTAAACTGGTCTGCCGTCATCGCTGAAATTGCTGTGCCAAAATCAACGATATTTGACAAATCGGGGTTTACTGTGTAGTCATCGCCCATAATTGCGGGAACGATAGAGTTGTTCAGGGCTTCAGATATCTGTTTCAGTGTCATATTATTACTCCTTTCGTTATTCGGGGTCTTTATTATCCTTGCTTCCTACCTGTGTACCAAAATAAAATACTACTATCATCTGATATATATTAGCAAATGTTTCCGGTACAGTTGATGTAAAAGACATAATCAAAAAGCCGATAGTTAATAAGATAGTTACAATTGACTTAACTGTCAAAAGCCTTTGTAAACGATAAGCCACTATTCACGCGCCACCTTTCCGCTTGTAAGCATAAGCCATAACCGATTCCATTCTGCGGGATTTTTTACATAATACATAGGACATTGCTTTTTAGTGTGCGAAATGTCATAATGCCGCAACACATTCTGAGGTGGTATGCTAAAATCACGCATAAGCCGCTTGACTAATAGGCGCAACTTTGCTATGGTCATCAACTCAAACCGCCCGGCTGTGTCTTTGTAGCACACTTCAA
>AVOA01001666.1_pt1 | contig 10773 bp, 11 predicted proteins | sample 80171 | NCBI WGS metagenome assembly AVOA01 (sample SAMN02954237, study PRJNA213161) | gut metagenome | biome: terrestrial; feature: piglet; material: feces; isolation source: piglet diarrheic feces | host: Sus scrofa | place: China
TCTTGTATGCAGGCCTACTTCCTGACTGTAGACACTTCCACTACTTTACAGATTGCTACTGCACCGACAATGCGCCAGGCGGACGAAACACTTTCGCCGATTCGGACAGCTATCACCAGATCCAGAGGGCCTTTGTTCAAGTTTTTGACCGAAGGATCTTTACAGAACACAACTGGTTCCCGGATGAACCGAGTGAAGCTGACCCCAACCAAGAAGGGTATTGAAGATTTCCTGACTGGGTCTCTTTTGGAGATCCGGCCAATGGTGATCGATAAGCTTCAGGGCCTACGTGTAAAGTGTGCTACTGTTGATGAGTGGCTTTCTGGCGACATCCGGGAAGATCCCATTGGTGCTATTGAGCAGTCGGCTAGTAAGGAGCAGGGTGGAGCCTATAACAACGACTATCTCATCATTGCTACTAGCTCTGAGGGTACTGTAAGAAACGGCAGCGGCGACACAATCAAAATGGAACTTATGAAGATTCTGAAAGGTGATTATGTCAACCCTCATGTTTCGATTTGGTGGTACAAGCTGGATTCGGTAGATGAGGTTGGAGATCCCAATACCTGGCTGAAGGCGAACCCGAACCTTGGTAAGACCGTTACCTACGAGACTTATCAACTTGAAGTAGAACGCGCTGAACAGAACCCGGCGGTTCGCAATGATACCTTAGCAAAAAGATTCGGTTTACCCATGGAGGGTTATACCTATTACTTTACCTACGAGGAAACGCTTCCGCATCGGCACAGAGAATACTGGAATATGCCATGTGCTTTGGGTGCAGACCTTAGCCAGGGTGACGACTTTTGTGCGTTTACCTTCTTGTTCCCACTTTCCAACGGGTGCTTTGGTGTTAAGACGAGGAACTACATAACCTCGTTGACATTGATGAAACTCCCGGCGGCTATGCGGCAGCTGTATGACCGGTTTATGGCCGAAGGCAGCCTTGTGGTTATGGACGGCACTGTTTTGGATATGATGCAGGTCTATGACGACTTGGATGCTCACATTGCCCAGTATGAATACGATGTACGGGCTTTTGGCTTTGACCCTTATAACGCAAAAGAGTTTGTGGCTAGATGGGAAAACGAGAATGGGCCTTTTGGTATCGAGAAAGTCATCCAGGGTGCTAAGACAGAATCCGTACCATTGGGCGAGCTGAAGAAGCTGGCAGGGGAGAGGATGCTGCTGTTTGATGAGGAGCTTATGACTTTTGCTATGGGAAACTGTATTACTTTGGAAGATACTAATGGCAACAGAAAACTATTTAAGAAACGCTACGAGGAAAAGATCGATGCTGTAGCAGCCATGATGGATGCTTATGTGGCATATAAGATCAACCGCGAACAGTTTGATTGAGGTGAGAATTATGTGGGAATACCAATATGCTGGAGAAGAAGATTACCTGGCTCATCACGGCATTCTGGGTATGAAATGGGGTGTGCGGCGATTTCAGGATAAAAATGGCCGGTTGACCACCCTTGGCCGTAAAAGAGCTTTAATGGACAAGGAAGAATGGAATAAAGAGGACGTCGAACGCAATCGCAAGGAAGCAGCGGACCGAATCAAGTTCTATGGCGGTAAAAATATTGCCAAATCGAGAATCCAGAGTGAGGCTCTTTATAAAAAGCAAAAAATTGAGGCATCAGCTAACGCCAAAACGGCACTAGGGGTAGCCGGCATGATTGCCGGAGGTGCTGCTTTTATTGCTGCAGGTAATGTTGCAAATGTTCCACTTGGCATTATTGCTGCTAGCGGGGCAATTGCGAGTGGTGCAGGAATTGCAGTTACAAGAACAGGTGCAAAATACGCCAAACAGTGGGTGGAGGATCACGCTAATGAGCAGATTGGCTACACTATGGACAGCGATGCCGCTGCAGATGTTATTGTAAAGAATAAACGCTGATATTTCCGGAGGTGAGAATTATGTGGGAATACGTTGTGATTAACTCCGGGGAAGAGTATCTGGCGCATAGCGCTAAAGGTTCTACTTGGTCTAAGCATAAATATATCAAGAAAGAAAATGGCCGGTATTACTACGCTGACGAGAAAGGCAATAAAACTGGTAGTGTAAATAATAGCCTTACTGCCACCAACGATGGCCCCGGTTATGAGTTGGATGATGGCGATAAAGAGTACATGGAAAACCATAAGGCAGGCAAGGACGACCGCACATATGAGGAGTACATGGCAGATAAGCAGGCGGCTATTAAGGCTGCTGATGAAGCTGATAAGAAGCCTGCCGAAAAAGAGGTGCTTACCGATGAAGAGTGGAAAAAGAAAAATCGGAAAGACGATTCCCGGATCGTAATAGCTGCAGGACGTGCCTTTGTGAACCGGTACCTGTGAGGTTGAACCATGGAAGAAAATTACTCTTTTGGCTCCAGGCTGAAACACGCCTGGAATGCGTTCTTTAATCGAGATCCCCCGGTTTATCGCGGTGGTGAGGTTAGTTATGGCTATCGACCTGACCGTGTACGGTTTACGAGGGGTAACGAGCGAACGATCGTGACTTCGGTTATAAACCGTATAGGCATTGACTGCGCTGCAATCAAAATGGTTCATGCCCGGATGGATGAGGATGACCGTTTCCTGAAAGAAATCGACAGCGGGTTAAACAACTGCCTTAATGTTGAAGCAAACATCGACCAGACCGGGCGAGCATTCATCCAGGACATGGTAATGAGCCTGATGGACGAGGGATGTATTGCCATTGTGCCTGTAGATACTACCTCCAGCCCACTTATGACCAATGGATATGACATCCAAAGCCTTCGTGTTGGCAAGGTGATCGAGTGGTATCCCGATCGGGTACGGATTCGGCTTTACAATGACCAGACCGGGCGGCAGGAAGAGGTTACTTTGCCTAAAAGCATGGTGGGTATTGTGGAGAACCCACTGTTTGCAGTGATGAACGAGCCTAACTCGACCATGCAGCGCTTGATCCGTAAGTTGGCCCTTTTGGATGTTGTTGACGAGCAGACCAGCTCCGGTAAGCTTGATCTGATTATCCAGTTGCCTTATGTCATCAAGACAGAGGCCCGGAGGAAACAGGCTGAAGAACGGCGAAAGCTTGTGGAAGATCAGCTGGCAGGGTCCAAATACGGAATTGCTTATACTGATGGCACCGAGCGCATTACTCAGCTGAACCGCAGCCTTGATAACAACCTGATGAAGCAGATTGAGTATTTGCAGAATCTGCTTTGGAGCCAGTTGGGCATTACGCAGGCTGTTATGGATGGCACAGCCGACGATAAGACGATGCTGAATTACTATAACAGGACGATTGAACCGATCGTATCCGCCATCGTGTTGGAGATGCGGCGAAAGTTCCTGACTAAGACGGCCAGGAGCCAACATCAGTCGATCGTGTTCTTTAACGATCCGTTTAAGCTGGTACCGGTGGCGCAGTTGGCCGATGTGGCTGATAAGTTCCGCCGCAATGAGATCCTGAGTTCGAATGAACTGCGCCAGATCGTTGGCTATCGCCCGAATGATGACCCGAAATCGGATGAGCTGACTAACCCCAACATCAGTCAGAGCAAGGAACAGCTTTCCGATAATAAACCGATAGTTCCCAAGGAGGAGAATCAAAATGGCAAAGCGTAATTACGATTGCCGTGGCTGGGCCACCAAATTTGGCGTGCTTTGCGGCGATGGCAGAACGATTATGCCAGGTGCATTCCGAGAGCAGGACGGCCAGGAAGTGCCGCTTGTGTGGAACCACCAGCATAACGATGCCAAGAATGTTCTGGGCCATGCTCTTTTGAAGGCTGAGCCCGAGGGCATGAGGGCTTATGTGACCTTTAACGACACTGACCAAGGACGTAATGCGAAGGCTCTTGTGAAGAACCGTGACATTACGTCCTTTTCCATTTGGGCGAATGATCTGCAGTATGCCGGCGATAAGAGCCGCGGCAATGTGGCCCATGGAATTATCCGAGAATTGAGCCTGGTGCTGGCCGGTGCTAACCCAGAGGCCCATATCGACGAAGTTCTTGCCCATGGAGAGGCTAGTGTTGACGAAGGCGTTATCTATAACAATGCCGGCGATATGGAATACGATTCCGGTGAGTTCGATGACACTCTTGAACATTCCGATGACAAAAAGGAGGAGCCTGAGATGGCTGAAGAAACTAAGAAAACCGAAAATGAGGAGACCGTGAAAGACGTGTACGATTCCATGACTGACAAACAGAAGCAGGTTGTGGACTACATGGTTGGCATGGCTCTGAATGCAGGCAAGAAAACCGAAGACACTGAGGAGGAAACTGAAGTGAAGCATAATATTTTCGACAAAGAGACCGAGCGTACTGAGGATGTTCTGTCCCATGACGCTATGACTACCATCATCAACGATGCCAAGAAGGGCCGCCTGACTCTGAAAGAGTCCACTGAGGATTATCTGGAGCACACTGCTGGCGATTACGGCATCAAAGATATTGGTCAGCTGTTCCCGAACTACAAGGAGCTGAATACTCCCCCGAAGTTCATCGACCGTGATCAGAGCTGGGTCAATGTTGTGATGAACGGCGTCAAGCATGTTCCTTTCAGCCGCATTAAGACCAGCTTTGCTGATATCACTGCTGATGAGGCCCGTGCACGAGGCTACACCAAGGGTAAGAAGAAGATTGAAGAGGTCTTTACCCTGCTAAAGCGTACCACCGACCCCCAGACCGTTTACAAGAAGCAGAAGTTCGACCGCGATGATGTGATCGATATTACCGATTTCGATGTTGTTGCCTGGGTCAAGGGTGAGATGCGCGGCAAGCTGAACGAGGAATTGGCTCGTGCCTTCTTGATTGGCGACGGCCGTCAGTCTGATTCTGATGACAAGATCCAGGAAACCCATATTCGCCCGATCTGGACGGATGATGCAATGTACTCTGTCAAGCGTGAGATTACCAAGGGTACTACCGAGGCTGAAACCGCTAGCAACCTGATCGATGATACCATCCGCGCTCGCAAGGAGTACAAGGGTTCCGGTAACCCGACCCTGTTTACCAGCGAGGATGTTCTGGCCGAGATGCTGCTGCTGAAAGACAAGAACGGTATCCGCATTTATAAGAGTGTGGATGAGCTGGCTACTGCCATGCGCGTTTCCAAGATCGTTACCGTTCCTCAGTTTGACGGCAATCTGACCCGCGAGAACACCGCAGGTAACAAGAAGGATACCTTTACCTTGAAGGCTATCATGGTCAACCTGGTCGACTATACTGTCGGTGCTGACAAGGGCGGCGCTGTCTCCATGTTCGACGACTTCGACATCGACTATAACCAGATGAAGTACCTGATCGAGACCCGCTGCTCCGGTGCATTGACTGTGCCGAAGTCCGCTATTGTCTTCGAGACCAAAGAGACCAGCACGGTTGGCGGTTGATCGAAGGTTAGTCAATACTAACCAAAAAGGAGATTCTCATGGCTAAATTTTACGGAAACATCGGATACTGTAAGCTGACTGAGACCGCGCCCGGTGTACATACCGAGGAGATTACAGTTCGGCCATATTATGGCGATTTCATCCGGAATACACGGAGACTCCAGGGGACGGAGCACCTGAACGACGATCTCATCATCAGCAGTCAGCTTAGCATTATATCTGACCCGTATGCCCGTGAGAATTACTTTGCGATGCGTTATGCCGAATTCAATGGGGCAAAATGGAAGATCACAGAGGTTGAGGTTCAGTATCCACGACTGATCCTGACGTTGGGAGGTCTTTACAATGGGAACGAGACTTGAGCTCCACCATGATTTGTGTGAGGTTTTGGGCTGCCCGGAAACCGGAAAGGATTGCAGGGTCTACTTTCAGCCTACGGTGAATACCCAGCTGAAGTATCCCTGTATCCTTTACGAATGGAGTACAGCCGATACCAAATTTGCGGACAATGCCCCGTACAGATGGACAAAACGCTATCAGGTAACTGTGATCGATAAGAACCCGGATACCAAAATTCCAGAACTTATCGCACAGTGGCCGCTTTGTTTGTTTGACCGTTTTTACACGGCCGACAATCTAAACCACTATATATTAAACCTTTATTACTAAAGGAGGACAATCAAAATGGCAGCTATTACCTGGGATGATACCGGCAAGCGCTTTTACGAAACTGGCGTTGACCACGGTGTTCTTTACCCGTATAACACTACCTCTGGCAAATACACCCCCGGCGTGGCCTGGAATGGCCTGACCTCTGTCTCTGAAAGCCCCTCCGGCGCTGATGAGACTGCTCTGTACGCCGATAACATCAAGTATGGTTCCATGCGTGCCGCCGAGGAACATGGCGGTACTATCGAGGCTTACACTTATCCTGATGAGTGGAATGAGTGTGATGGCCGTGTGCAGTTCGCCAAGGGCGCTTATGCCAGCCAGCAGAGCCGAAAGATGTTTGGCCTGTCTTACCGCACCAAGATCGGCAACGATGTCAGTGATGAAGCTGGCTATAAGCTGCATCTGGTCTATGGCGCTACGGCTTCCCCTGCGGAGATGAGCCATGAGACCATCAATGACAGCCCTGACGCTGCAACTATGAGTTGGGATTACACCACCAACCCGGTTGCCGTTGCTGGCCATAAGCCGACTGCACACATTGTGATCGACAGCCGCACTGCGGACAAGAGCAAACTGGCTCAGTTGGAGGCCAAGCTTTACGGCGAAGACTCTGACCAGCCTGAACTGCCGCTGCCTGCTGAGGTTCTGACTCTGCTGGGTGCAGTCGGCGCATAACTACGACCTTTGAAAGGAGAAAATGACAATGCTTAAGAAAACCATTACCTATACCGATTACGACGGCCTGGAGCGTACCGAGGAATTCCGCTTTAATCTGACCAAGGCTGAGCTGATGGACATGGAACTGACTACGGTTGGCACCTTCAGCAAACTGATGCAGAAGATCATTGACGAGAAAGACATGGCACGCCTGGCCAAATATTTTAAGGAACTGATCCTTAAGAGTTACGGAGTGAAGAGCGATGATGGAAAGCGCTTTATCAAGAGCCCGGAGCTGAGCGAGGCTTTTAGCCAAACTGAAGCTTACAGTGAGCTTTATATGGAGCTGCTTATCAACAGTGAGTATGCTGTAAAGTTCATCCAGCAGGTCATGCCGAAGGATCTGGACCAGAGTGAAGTTGCTCCGGCAGGAAATGTAACGGTTTTGCCTAAAGCATAAGGCATAAGGAGAGATAAGGAATGCTTGAGATTACGGTAGCCCCGAGAGAGTATTACGACGAGGCGAATAACCAGTTTATTACGGTACCGGAGCAGAAACTTGTGCTTGAGCATTCCCTTATCTCCCTTTCTAAGTGGGAATCAAAATGGCATATAGAATTTCTTAGCGATAAAGCTCGAACTGTGGAACAGCAGATTGATTACATTCGCTGCATGACTGTGAATAAGTCCGTAAACCCAATGGCATACTATGGTCTTACGAAAAAACAATTGGCTGAGATCGGGGCGTACATTGAAGATCCTATGACTGCCACAAAGTTTACAGATGACCAGCGGCCTGGACGAAAAAAGATCATTACCAGTGAAGTAATTTACTCTTGGATGGTTGATCTTGGAATCCCGGTTGAGTTTGAGCGCTGGCATTTAAATCGGCTTATTACCTTAATTCGGGTTCTCAACGAAACACATAAGCCAAAGAAAAAGATGAGCAAAAAAGATACCTTTGACAAATATGCAGAGTTAAATGCTAAGCGCCGAGCAAAGATCGGTACCAAAGGATGATTCCCTTTTAGAAGGAGAGATAAAAAATGAGGCTTGCAGGCGGTATCACCAATGGGCGAGTAAGAGTCCGTTACAATTATGCAAGATATGGTTATACCCGTGGTGGAGGAAAGATCTGGCACGGCGGTATTGACCTTGAACTTTTGGATGGCAAAGAGTATTTTGCCCCCTATTACAAGGACGGTACGAAAGTACGATTTAAAGTTACGAGAGCCAGAATTGTGACCGACAAGTCCAATAGGACCTGGGAGTGGGGTTATTACATTTGTTTGGAAGTGCAGAACCAGCCGAAGGGAAGCCGGACGAGGTATATCTACTTGTGCCATAATGCAAAGCTACTTGTTAAGGCCGGCGATATTGTAGAATCTGGTGACTTAATTGCGGTTATGGGTAATACCGGCAACGCGGCATTAGCTGACCCGCCGTATGAACATGTGCACTTTGAGTGCCGGGCAACAGCATTAGGCAGTGGCATTGATCCGACTGAATACTGTGGGTGCCCGAATGAAGTTGGTATATATGGAGAGGAGAATACAACCATGGCAAACGATATCATGATCGATGTATCGAAGTACCAGAAAACTATCAACTGGGTGAAGGTCCCTTATAAGGCATTTATTCGCATTGGTTACCGAGGATACGGCGATGCCGGTACCTTGGTAACGGATGAATACTTTGAGAAGAACATTACAGGAGCCCTTGCCAACAATAAGCTGGCAGGGTTCTATTTCTTTAGCCAGGCGTTGAATGCTGCGGAAGGCAAGGCCGAGGCTGAATATGCTGTGAAAGTGCTGAATGGCCGAGGCAAGGGGCTGCCTATCTTCTTCGATGCCGAATATTCGAGCGAGAAGAATCACAATGGCCGTGCTGACCATATCGCTAAGTCGGCAAGAACTGCGGCGGCTTCTGCTTTCTGCGACAGGGTTCGTGAGCTTGGCTATCTGCCTGGGGTTTATACTTTTACGAACTTCGCCTATTCGAACATTGACTACACAAGCCTTGTGAACGGTAACGGATACATTGGATGGCTGGCCGATACGCGATCTAACTACGATACGATGCTGCCGCGCCACCTGCACCAGTATGCGCAGGGCACAGTGGCCGGTATTACGAGCGGCGTTGTAGACCTTGACCGAGTTATTGAGGCCTGGCCCACAGACATTACCCCTTCGGAACCTGCCAAGCCTGCTACTAAAACAATGCAGAAGATCACGATTGGACCCGTAAGCAACGGCGATGCCATGAAATTTTACAATCTGGCAAAAGAGCTGAAGCTGACAGACATGGGGCTGTATAAGGCTGAGTACGTGTAAGGAGAATCAAAATGGCCATTGTTTTTAAGCATAAGGGCGACCTTAAAAAGACAAAGCGATTTTTAAAGCGCATGTCAGAAGAGGAATACCTGAAATGCCTGGATAAGTATGGCCAGAAAGGGGTAGAGGCATTGGCCCTGGCTACCCCGAGGGACAGCGGCAAAACTGCTGAGAGTTGGGACTACCGGATCAACCTGTATAAAGACGGTGTGAAGATCACATGGACCAACAGCAACGTGAATAAAGGCGTGAATATTGCAATCATCCTGCAATACGGTCACGGAACAAGGAATGGCGGATATGTTCAGGGTAGGGATTACATCAACCCGGCTATCCGCCCTATTTTCGACCAAATGGCAGCTGAGGTTTGGGGAGAGGTGACAAAGGAATGAGTTCGTCTATTGACCAGCGCATTGTGGAAATGCAGTTTGACAATGCACAGTTTGAAAAGGGCATTTCGACCTCTTTGAAAAGCCTCGACAATCTAGAAAAAGGACTGAAGATGGATGGAGCCAGCAAGGGACTGCAGAGTGTTGCGAATGCTGCAAACTCTATGAACTTTGATGGCTTGCAGAGCGGCATTTATGCTGTGCAGCAGAAGTTCAGTGCCTTGGAAGTAATTGGTATCACGGCTTTGCAGCGTATTACCAATGAGGCAATCTCCGCCGGTGAGGTGCTTGTGAAGTCGCTTTCCATGGACCAGATATCGGCTGGTTGGAGTAAGTACGGTGCTAAGACCAAAGCTACCCAGACGCTGGTTGCCCAGGGAAATGCCCTGGAAGACGTGAATAAGCAGATGGAGCAGCTGAACTGGTTCACAGATGAAACCAGCTACAACTTTACCGACATGCAGGAGAATATTGCTAAATTCACCGCTACCGGCAAAGGACTGGAAGAATCTGTTACCGCCATGGAGGGTATTGCCCTTTGGGCTGCAGCATCGGGCCAGAATGCCACTACTGCAAGCCGTGCGATGTACCAGCTGAGCCAGGCAATGGGTGCTGGTGTTATGCGCAAGGAGGATTACAAGAGTATTCAAAATGCAAGTATGGATACCGATGAATTCAGACAGAAATGCCTGGACGCCGGTGTTGCATTGGGCACCTTGAAGAAAAATGCCGATGGCACCTACAAGTCTTTGATGGCGAACTCTAAGGCTTTTAATAAATCTCAGTTTGCAGAGCATCTGACGGATGACGCTTGGCTTACCAGCGATGTCATGATGAAAGTTTACAATGATTACGCCAAGGCCGTTGACCAGATCTATACCTATGTTCAGGATAAAGCAGATGCAGGCGAGATCATCACTACCTCGGAAGCCATTGAGGCGATGGGCGATAAGGTTGATGCCTTTGGTTTGAAAGTATTTAAAGCCGGTCAGGAAGCACGTACCTTTGACGATGCTATCGACTCTGTAAAGGACGCTGTTTCTACCGGCTGGATGAAGACTTTTGAGCTGATCTTTGGTGACGCTGAACAGTCTACGAAGTTGTGGACCGACTTGGCGAATGACCTTTATGAGGTATTTGCTGAAGGCGGAAACGAGCGCAATGATTATCTGGAGCGTTTGATGGGCAAGCAAAGCGATGCTTTGACGGAAGCCCAATGGAAGACGGTTGCGGAGACTACGACTGCCACCGATACTTTGAAACAGGCCCTGATGGAGACAGCCAAAGCCCATGGTGTTGCCATTGACGAGATGATCAACGATGAGACAAGTTTTGAGCAGTC
>AVOA01001296.1_pt1 | contig 10339 bp, 12 predicted proteins | sample 80171 | NCBI WGS metagenome assembly AVOA01 (sample SAMN02954237, study PRJNA213161) | gut metagenome | biome: terrestrial; feature: piglet; material: feces; isolation source: piglet diarrheic feces | host: Sus scrofa | place: China
CCATACGCAATAGACGCGGATCAAATGAAGCAGATCCGCGAGAACGTGTTCAATTATTTCGGCGTTTCGGAGGCTGTATTGCAGAACAGCGCAAAGAACGAAGATCTCGAGGCGTTTTTCGACGGAGCAATCGAGCCGTTTGCGATTCAGATCTCGGAGGCCATGACGAAAATGTTGTTTTCCGAGAGAGAGCGAGCTAACGGGTCCTATCTGATCGCGAACGCTAACAGGCTTCAATATATGAGCACGACTCAAAAGGTTCAAATGGCTAAGGAGCTCGGAGACCGAGGCGCGATCCTAATCGATGAGATCCGAGAGCTGTTCAATTATGCGCCGCTGCCGAACGGAACCGGTCAGGTTGCTCCGATCAGGGGCGAATATAAAGCTACAGACGAATTGACGGAGGTAGGGAATAATGCCAATGAAGAATAACAGAGAATACAGAGACATGATCCTCGAGGTCGTTGTTGATCAGGACAAGCCGGACGAGGATCGAGAGAACAGGAAGGTCGTCGCCGGATATGCGAGCACGTTCAACGAGCCGTATGTTCTTTATGAGGACGAGGATCTTGTTTATAGGGAACAGGTCGACCGTTCCGCATTTGATGAGACCGACATGAGCGACGTCATCATGCAATACAATCACGAGGGTCGAGTGTTCGCCAGGATCACAAACAACACTCTTCGAGTCACGCCTGACGAGAGGGGTTTGTTTATAGAGGCAGATCTCGGAGGTACAGATCTCGGACGCGAGCTGTATGAAGAGATCAGCGGAGGATATACCGACAAAATGTCGTTCGGTTTCATTGTCAGCGCTGACGAGGAGCTTCGCACAAAGGACGAGGACGGTCGCGTCGACATTCTGAGAACGATCACCGGTATATCAAAATTATTTGACGTTTCAGCTGTTTCTATACCAGCCAACAACGGGACTTCAATCGGAGTATCGACCAGGAGCAGAATCGACGGAGTGATCGAGGAAGTTCGAGCGGAGCGACTCGAAGCTGAAAAGATCGAGCTTGAAAGACGTCGCGCAGAAGTGAGAGCGAAAGCTCTCGGAAAGGATATTTGATCATGACAAGAGAAGAAATCAAGACTCTCGGGTTCGAAGATCTTGAGAAGAGAGCCGCCGAAATCGCAGCCGAAACCGCTGACGCCGACAAGGATCAGATCGAGGCGCTGAACGCTGAGCTCGAATCTATTGATGAGAGAAAGAAAGCTCTCAAGCTCGAAGTCGAGAAGCGAAAGAAAGACGCCGAAGCCGTGGCAAGCGGAAAAGGCAAGGAAGTCGAGAAGAGAAAGGAAGTCGAAAAAATGACTAACAAGGAAGTCAGAAACAGCCAGGAATATATCGAGGCATTTGCTAAGTATATCAAGACCGGCAAAGACGCAGAATGTAGAGCGCTCCTTACTGAGAACGTAGAGGGCGGAGTCGTTCCTGTTCCGGAGCTCGTTGAGAGCAGAGTTCGTGAGGCATGGGAAAACGATGAGATTTTCAGCAGAGTATCAAAGACATTTATCAGAGGAAACATCAAAGTCGGATTCGAAGTGTCCGCAACTGACGCCGTTGTTCACACCGAAGGAACAGCAGCACCTGCACAGGAGGAGCTGGTTCTCGGTATCGTGAACATGGTTCCGGAATATATTAAGAAGTGGATCACAATCTCCGACAACGTGCTGGCTCTCGGAGCTGAGGAGTTCCTGGCTTACATTTACGACGAGCTGACATATAAGATCATCAAGAAAGCGGCTGATCTCGTTGTTTCTGCTATCACAGGAGCACCGGCTCAGAGTACAGCTAAAGCGGTCGGCGTTGCTCAGATCGAGGCGGTCGTCAACGCTGAGGCTATTATCGACGCGATCGCAGCACTCGGAGACGAGGCTCAGGACAACGTAATTATCGCGTCCGGATCTACACTCGCCAGCGTAAGGAAGGCAGCACTCACCGCGAATTATGCTTATGATCCGTTCCAGGGCCTTACCGTAATTCAGAAGGACGGCGTCACCGGAGCGATCGTCGGCGATCTGTCCGGCGTACAGGCTAACCTCCCGGAGGGTGACGCTGTAAGATTTACATTCGACGAGTATTCACTCTCTGAAAAAGATCTCGTCAAGGTAGTCGGCAAGCTGCTCGCGGCTATCGCTGTCGTAGGTCCTAAGATGTTCGCTTACATCACAGGAACACCAGCGTCGGAATAGTTAGCGACGGACGGAAAGCGTCTCCGGATCTGTCGAGCATGACAAAGGCGGAGCTCTCCGCTTACGCTGAGGGGCTCGGCATTTCGGTCCGCTCGTCGTGGACTAAGGCGCAAATAATCGAAGCTATAGAAGCGGCTCTTTAAGGGTCGCCTCATTTGTGAGGTAGTAAATCATGCTGGAAAAGGTAAAACTCGCGCTCAGAATATCGACGGATAAATATGACTCGGAGCTCAACGATCTAATCGAATCCGCGAAGCTGGATCTCGGTGTCGCTGGTGTCGTGGTTCCGCAGACCGTCGACGCGCTCGTTACAAAGGCAATAATCACATACTGCAAAATGTCGTTCGGACTCCCTGAGGACTATGACAGACTAAAACGGTCGTATGACGAGCAAAAGGCTCAAATGTCTAACGCTACGGGGTACACCGATTGGGAGGTGACCGGTAATGTATGACGGCGTCGCAATTCTGAAATCATTCGGAGAACCGACTTTTGACAAGTACGGGAATAAGACGACGCCGGTCATCGAGACGGAGGTTTTCGTTCAGCCTCGAGGCGTTTACCAATCGGAGTATTATAACGCCGCTCAGCTCGGTCTCAAGCCGTCCCTGACGTTGTTTTTAACGAACAGAGACGATTATTCCGGGCAAAAGGTCATCACTTATGATGGCAAGGATTACAGCGTTATCCGTACCGATTGGAACGCTCAGCGGGACGGGATCTCGTTGATATGTGAGGAGAGGGTCAACAATGGCTGAGAGCGTAACGGTTCAAATGCAGAGGATCCTCGACGAGTACAACGACGAGGTAAAACAGGCGTCGCGGGAGAGCATGAAAGAAGAGGCTCGGGACGCGAGTAAGAAGCTCCGCGCGGGCTCTCCGAAGAAAACCGGCGCTTATGCGTCCGGCTGGGGCTCGAAACAGCTCGACGCCGACACGACGGTCGTCTACAACAAGAAAATGCCAGTGCTGACTCATTTGCTCGAGAACGGACACGTTATCCGGAATAAAAAAGGCACTTATGGACGAGTCGCCGCTCGGAAACATATCGCTCCGGTCGCTGCATGGGCTGAGGGCGATCTTGTTCAGAGAATTGAGAGGAAACTGAAATAATGACATTATTCGAGATCTTACAGCAGACCGGTCTCCCGTGTGCTTATTCGCATTTTGACGAGGAGAATTCTCCGGCAGCTCCGCCGTATATCGTTTACCTGGGCGGAGGACAAGACAACTTCGAAGCTGATAACACTTATTACTACCAGCGGAACCGTTATCAGATCGAATACTATTTCACAAAGAAAGACGAGGACGTTGAGGCTCAGATAGAGCAGCTTCTCCTCGCAAATGGCTATTTGTACGATAAGAGCGATGACGTTTATATCGAGGACGAGGGCGTTTTCGTGATCTATTACAACGTATAAAGGAAAGAGGTTAAATCAATGGCTAACAAGGTAGAATTCGGAATTAGTCAGCTGCACGTCGGAACATACACGGTCGACGATCATGGAAATGTTACGCTCGGGACTCCGTACCATCAGAAGGGAGCCGTTTCGTTCTCTCCTGAGGAACAGAGCGAGCTGACAAATTTCTACGCTGACAATATTGTTTATTGGGCGGGTTATTCCGGCGGATCCTTTGAGGGGGATCTCGAAGTCGCTAAATTCGACGACGAGTTCAAAACTCAGTTCCTCGGATATAGAAGGCTCGATGACGGCGGACTCGCTAATGTAAAGAACGCCACAAAGCCGAACGTATATCTCGCGTTCCAGGTTGAGGGCGACGTTGAGGCTCGCAGAGTTATCATGTATAACGCAAGCCTCGGAGCGATCACAAGGGAGTTCGCAACAATCGAAGAGGAGAGAGAACCAGCAACGGAGACTCTCGCGGTTACAGTTACCGGAGACAACGCGACAGGCGTTTCAATGGCAAGCTATAAACCGAGCGACGCGGGTTACGCGACTCTCTTCACAGCGCCGACCGCTCCGGTTCTCGAATCGGAATAAGGTCAAAGGACAGGAGGCGGCTCAGGAGGGTCGCCTATTATTTTTCTATAAGGGAGGTTTAACATGGAGAAAACTATCAAAATCGGAAAGAAAAGCGTCAAGCTGAATAACAATGTCAGCTGGGCGATTGTTTATAGAGATCAGTTCGGGCGCGACATTATACCGACGATTATGCCGTTATTCGCGTCAGCGCTCGACATTATTTCGGGGATCATCAACGAGACCGGCAAAACGGACGATATTGAGCTGACAGATCTCGCGCAGCTGGCGGACGGTGATTCGCTCCTCAATGCAGCGATCCACCTCGGAGGATTCGAGTTTACAGATCTGATCTGTATCACCTGGGCGCTCGCTAAGTGTGCGGACGAGGATATTCCGGAGCCGCGTGAATGGATTAAAGAGTTTGAGACATTCCCGGTCGACGTCGTCGCTCCGGAAGTGTTTAGTCTGATTTTCAAGGGAGTAGTCAGCTCAAAAAACTTGAAGAGGCTGGAGGATCTAAAAAAGAGAATTCAGCCGAAATCGATCTCGACACAATCATCCTCGCCGGACTCGAACGAGGATTAACAATCACAGATATTAGAAAAATGCAGCTCGGTCAGGTCGTCGATTTCGTGATCGCCTTTAATAACCGTCAAAAGAGGGCGGAGAAACAGGCGAAGCGAGAGGAGAAGCGCGGAAAGCGACACAAGGCGACACAGGACGAGATCAATGCGTTTTTTGGATAGGAGTAAAAATGAATACGGAAACTTGGAAGGAAGTTAAAGGTTATTCGGGACTTTACGAAGTTAGTAATCTTGGACGGGTTAGAAGTTTAGGGAGACCATGCAAAGCGAAAAACGGATCGACGCAGCTCAAACGGTCGAGGATCCTGACGCAAGAAATAACAATACATGGATATTGTCGTGTCAGATTATACGATCATGACGGCAACTCGAAACATTTTGCCGTTCATCGCCTCGTTATGGCGACGTTTATAGGTGAAAGCGATTTGCAAGTCAACCACATCAACGAAATCAAAACAGATAATCGTTTGATCAATCTCGAATATGTCTCGCAATCTGATAATTGCAATCACGGGACGAGAAACAAACGGATCAGTATAGGCTTGAGCGGTATGCACTCAAAAGCGGTAGCACAACTAAGAGATAATGGGTCTATAATCAGAACATTTGAATCTCGATCAGAGGCTGAGGATATTACAGGAATTAGCGCCGTTAATATAGGGCGCTGTTGCGAAGGCACTCGAGAACGAGCGGGCGGTTATAGATGGAGGAACATCTAAATGCCTGGAGGAAACATTAAAGGAATTACCATACAATTCGAGGGAGATACCTCGAGGCTTGATAAGGCGCTCCGAAAAGTTCAGAACAGCACTCGGGGAATAGACAAAGAGCTCCGTCAGGTCGATAAGGCTCTTAAATTCAATCCTTCGAGTGTAACGCTTTGGAGTCAGAAACAAGAGCTCCTCAAGGCGAAGATCTCACAGACTAAAAGGAACCTCGAAGAATTAAAAAGTGCTCAAAAGCAAATGGACGCTCAGGGCGTCGATAAAAATTCCGAGGCTTATAGGAGAGTTCAACGTGAAATTGTCAAGACCGAGTCAAAGCTGAAACATTTCGAGGGAGAGCTGAGGCGACTTGGAAACGTCAAACTCACAGCGCTCGGAGAACAGTTCAAACAGGTCGGTCAGAAAATGACCGAAATCGGGAAGAATATGACGCAAAAGGTAACGCTCCCGCTCGCAGCGGTCGGAACCGTAGCGGCTAAGAAGTTCGCGGAAGTCGATAAGACTATGCAGCTGACTAACGCCACAATGGGAAACTCATCCGCTGAGGCTGAGCTTCTCAACAAGGCGATGAAATCAGCGGCGGCGGCTTCGACTTACGGCATGAGCGACGCAGCGACGGCGACTCTGAATTTTGCTCGTTCCGGATTAACTGCGAAACAGGCAGCGAGCGCACTCGCTCCGGCTATGGCACTCGCAGCTGGCGAAGGCGGGGAGCTCGACACGGTATCGGCTGGACTCGTCGCAACGATCAACGGATTTCATGGGTCGTTTGATGACGCTGCGACTTATGCGGACGTATTCGCGAACGCCTGTAATAATTCCGCGCTGGACGTTAACAGTTTGAGCCAGGCAATGAGCGTCGCGGCTCCGATATTCTCGTCAGCTGGTTACAGCGTAAAGGACGCGGCTCTTTATATGGGCGTTATGGCAAATAACGGAATCGAGGCGGACAAAGCGGCTAACAGTTTGAAAACCGGTCTCGCTCGTCTCGTTTCACCGGCTAAGGAAGGCGCGGCGATGATGGACAAGCTCGGTATCTCGGTAACGAATTCCGACGGAACCATGAAGGATAGCGTCACGATTCAAAAGGAATTACACGACGCATTTAGTCAGCTGTCCGAGTCTGAGCAGATCGCGGCAGCTTCGGCAATATTCGGTAAAAACCAAATGGCGCCGTGGCTCGCTCTGATCAATACGGCTCCGGGCGACGTGGACGCACTTAATACGGCACTCGGCGAGAATGGTACAGCGATGGAAATGCAAGCCGCCATGATGAGCGGTTTCGCCGGATCCATCGAACAGCTGAAATCCGGTCTCGACGTTTTGCTGACGTCTCTCGGTGAGGCGCTCGCTCCGATCATTCAAAAGGTCGTCGCGGGTCTCCAGGTGCTTGTTAATTGGTTCAATAGTCTGTCGCCGACAATGCAGACGGTTATCGCTACGATCGGAGTGATCGTTGCGGCAATCGGACCGGTTCTCTTTATCATCGGAACGATAGCGAGCTCGATCGGGTCGATTATATCGCTGGTCGGAACATTGGGAACGGCTCTCGGAGTGCTCGGAGGGGCGTTCGGTGCGCTGGCGGGTCCGGTCGGAATTGCGATCGCTATTATTGCCGCACTCATCGCGATCGGCGTCCTGTTATATAAGAATTGGTACACGATCAAAGCGAAGGCGACAGAGGTCAAGAATTGGGTCGTTGCACAATGGAAAGCGCTCAAGGCTCAGGTTGCGGCGATCTTCAACGGGATCAAGGCTCAGGCGATCGCCATTTGGAACGGTATCAAGTCGGCGGTCAGTACGGCAGCCAACGCGATAAAGTCGGCGGTCTCCGGAGCGTTTAACAGATTGAAGGGATCCGTTTCGGCTACATGGAACGCGATCAAGAACGCGATCACGAATCCGATACAAACGGCGGTCGGTTTGGTCCGCGCTGCTATCAATAAAATCAAGGGAATAATCAACGGAGCACATTTCAGCCTCCCGCACATTAAACTTCCGCATTTTAGCGTATCGGGCAAGCTGTCGCTCAATCCTCCGAGTGTGCCTCACCTTTCGGTCAGCTGGTACAAAACCGGAGGTATTTTCGAAGAGCCGACGATCGCCGGTATTGGTGAAGCGGGTCCTGAGGCGGTTGTTCCTCTTGATCAGTTATGGAAAAAGCTCGACGCAATAGCAGCGGCAGCCGGAGGAGGCGAGGGCGTGACGATCAATGTTTACGCCGCTCCTGGTATGGATATAAATCAGCTCGCGGCAGCCGTCGAGGAGCGACTTGTCAGATTAGAAAAACAGAGGGTTAAAGCATGGGGTTATTAAATCATCTAACATATGACGGCGTCGATTCGTCTGACTTCGGAGTATTTATCTCCGGAGAGGGCGTTTTCGACGCTCCAGCCCGTCGGGGCGAAATGATCTCGATCCCAGGGCGAAACGGATCCCTCTTCATGGACGAGGGAGTTTTCGAAAATATAACGGTCGAATATCCGGCGTTTATCGGTACGGGTTACGAGGAGCTATTCAGAACGAAGCTCGGAGATTTTCGCTCAGCTCTATCCTCTCGAGGTAATTATAAGAGGCTGACGGACACATATCATCCGGACGAGTTCCGCCTCGGTATATTCCGCGAGGGTCTCGAAGTGGATCCGCAGCATATCACCAGGGCGGGAGGCTTTACGATGAAGTTCGATTGTAAGCCGCAGCGGTTTCTCGTTGAAGGCGAATATCCTCAGTTATTCGTAGCAAACGGAACGATTACAAATCCGACGGACTTCGAATCGTCTCCGCTGATTAAGGTCACCGGCAACGGAACGGTTGCAATCGGTGAGAACGGGAAATATAGATTTGTCGTTTCGAATAATCCGGGGACAATAACAATCGACTCGGAAATCATGGAGGCGTACACTCCAGCGGGAACGCTTTACCCGTGGACGGACGAAAACGGGGATCAGTTAACTCAGGAGATTGAAATCGGTCTCGAGTTTATAAACGGATCCGTTTATTCGACGAATATGCTTGGATATATCGAGTTCGTCGGTTCGGTAATGCCGAAGATTCCTCCAGGCGAGCAGCCGGTCAGAATGAGCCCGACGATTACGCAGCTCGAAATCATTCCGAGGTGGTGGCGCTTATGATCCCAATCCTATATGAACAAACAGAGAAACAGTTCACGTCCGGAGGACTTGGGTTTTTGGCAGATTGTACGAGCTTCAAAGTTACCCAGGAACGAAACGGGATTTTCGAATGTGAATTTACATATCCGATTACCGGTCCGCTCTATGACAAAATACAGGAGCGTAGAATTATATTCGCTACACATGACGACAGCGGAGATCCTCAGCCGTTCGACATATATGCGAGATCGGCTCCGATAAACGGAATCGTTACATTCTACGCTCATCATATCAGTTACAGACTCAGTAATTCGGTTGTTATGCCGTTCAAAGCGACGTCAATCGCGGACGCTATGTTGAAGATCCAGTCGAATATCGTAACAGATCGCGACGACGATTTTACGTTTTGGACAGATAAAACTACATCCGGAGACTATGAGAAAAAGGTCCCTTCGATTGTCAGAACGACGCTCGGAGGCGAAGAGGGGTCTCTCCTGGATGTTTACGGACGGGGCGACTATGAGTTTGATAAGTTCGCGGTCCGGCTCTATCAGAATAAAGGACGAGAGACGGACATCGAAATTCGTTATGGGAAAAACCTTACAAACATAGAGCACAAAATCGACGACAGCGAAAGCTATAACGCGATTGTTCCGTATTGGTTGAATGAAGAGAACGGGGCTCTCGTTACTCTTCCGGAGGGATATATTGCACATGATGACGGAACGGCTTACGTCGTGGCGATACCGGTTTCAATGAATGAATATTTTGAGACAATGCCGACGGTCGCCGCTATGAGACAAAAGGCTCAGCAGATTCTCGACTCGTCTGAGGCTTGGGTTCCTTCGGAGGGCTTCGAGGTTAATTTCGTTCAGTTATGGCAGACGGAAGAATATAAGGAATTCGCTCCGCTCCAGCGCGTCAATCTATGCGACACGGTGCGAGTGTATTATCCGGAGTTAGGCGTCAATGCTGTCAGAGAGCGAGTCGTCAAAACTGTATATAATACGCTGCTCGATAGATATGACGAGATCACTTTGAATGAGCTCCCGACGACTTTAACAGGGCGTACTCAGCAGCAGATCAACGACACGACGAGCAACAGCGCAACAACGGAAGGCGTGACGGCTCAGATCAATCTCGCAACGCAGCTGCTCCGGGGCGATCTCGGAGGATATATTGCTACACCGGCAGATTCGGACGGATTGCCTCAGCTGATTTATATAATGGATTCGCCTCGTAAGGCGGACGCGGTCAATGTGATCCGGCTCGATAAGAACGGAATCGCAATTAGCCGGAATGGGATTAGCGGTAGCTGGTCGCATATTTATGACATGACGTCGGACACATGGACACTTCCGGGGCTTACAATATCCGGAAACTTGATTGTAACAGGCGCGTTAACCGTTACGGGAAACATATCAGCGGCGAACATATCCGGTTCAAATGTTTCGACCGGCGCGTTAACCGTTACGGGATCGGCTTCTGTTGGTGGTGATCTTACAGTTACAGGAACAATAATTAACGGAGGTGCTTAAATGCAGATTCATGAATTGAACAATTACAACGGGGACATTAACAGCGATTCATTTGTCGCGGTTGATAATGGACTCGATACGGGGAAAGTATCTGTTCCGAATCTTTTGCAAAGCGTTACAGATCTTGTAAACGAGGCTAATGCGAGAATTGATAATATAATCGCCGGAGGCGCAGCTCCGTCCGAGGCAGAGATTATT
>AVOA01000314.1_pt1 | contig 10185 bp, 16 predicted proteins | sample 80171 | NCBI WGS metagenome assembly AVOA01 (sample SAMN02954237, study PRJNA213161) | gut metagenome | biome: terrestrial; feature: piglet; material: feces; isolation source: piglet diarrheic feces | host: Sus scrofa | place: China
AAACCGCTACGCTGTCCAACGATTTCCAGACGAGGATCTCGAACCTCGGAGAATACCTCAACCCGACGCCCCGTCCCGCGTACATCGTTCAGAACCCGAACTGCTGCGTAAACCCTTGTGGCTGTAATAGCGGCTGCGGCGGATTTTGAGGAGTGTGACTGACATGGCAGCGGAATATTTAGCGAACGCCGTACAGGCGGTGGCGCTCAACGTGCCCATTATTTTCAGCGCTTCTATCCCGTGCAACAAGGGATACGTGTACCACGAGGACGAGACCGGGATTTTTATTCTGCGAGGAATCACTCAGAACTGCTGCAACCAGTATGCTACGTACAAGGTCACATTCAACGGCAACATCGCGATACCTGAAGGTGGAACAGCAGGTCCCATAGCGATCGCGATAAACGTGAACGGGTCGGAGCGGCAGACCAGCAGGGCGATATTCACACCGGCGGCAGTGGCTGAATACGGCAACGTAACGAGCACCGCGATCATCAAGGTGCCCCGCGGGTGCTGCTTCACCGTCGGAATCGACGCGGTAACTGCCGACGCCGATCCGGCGACGACACCCGCCCCTGTGATAAACGTGCAGAACGCCAACCTGGTAATCGAAAGGATAGCATGACGGAAAGGAGGACCTACACAAATGCACAAACTTCACGAACTGAAAAAGCTCCTTTGTAAGGAGCTCGAGGAATACGGCGACAAGAGCAAGCTCGACGTCGGCGCCCTTGAAATCGTCGACAAGCTCGCGCACGCGATCAAAAACATCGACCGCGTGATAGAGTACAATGAGGCGGAGGATGGTGGCGCTTCCTACGCATACCCCGGAATAATGCCATACGGAGGTGGTACCAGCTATAACGACGGTACCTACGGAGGCAGATACGGGGACGGAGACATGTCCTACGCTCGCGGACGCGGACGCGGCAGAAACGCAAAGCGTGACGCGATGGGACGCTATTCCCGCGCCGAGGACGAGGTAATTGAGGACCTCCGCGGAGTTCTCGGAAACGTACGCGACGGGCAGACGCGCCAGGAGATCGAGCGTATAGTCGAGCGACTCGAGCGCATGTGACGTAAAGGGGGCGCTAGGACATGATAACGGAACAAGACCTCCAAGAGGCCATAGCGGCCTGCGAGGGCGAGCTGAAGCCAAACGCCTCTACCTGCATGAAACTGGCGTCATTCTATACGATACGTGACCATTTATCGGGCCGCGGATCCCCGGATGAACACTATTCGGGAGCGTCCGTACCGCCCGGCAATCATCGGTCGTACGTCCAGGCTGACGACGGAAGATCGAGCGAGTTCATGCGTATCGTCTCGGCGATCGACATAAACGACGCCGTGGCGATCATGGACGAACTGATGGACACGATACAGGTAATGAACCCAAGGCTGTACGCCGGGGTGATACGAAAACTGAAGAACGTGATATGACACGAAAAGGCCAACCGCGAGAGCGGCTGGCCTTTTTGCGCTATGGAAATATTATAAGGAGGTAACTGGCAACACGAAAACCAAATAACCGGTGAGGCCTTCGTGTCTATATATGTATTATAGCACGTTCGTCACGAAATGTCAAGGGGTTTTTCGAAAATTTTCAAAAAAATTTTAAGTTCGGCGCTCCGGATCGACACAAATCACCCGGGCTGTGATGAATGATGATGCATTTTGGCCCTTTTTCTAATACTTATATATATTTTATTTTTTTATATACTATTAAGAAAAGGGGTAAAATGATACATTATACATCATGGCAGAAATTGGAAACAATCCGCTCCGCAAAGGTGCAGCCTTGTTCTTGTGTAGGTCGTGACGGGGATGGAACGCCGATCCATAAAATTTTTTTAAGAAATTTACAAAAACCTATTGACATTTATGAAATAATATGATATACTATAGATAACGAAAGGACGATGACGAAAGGAGTACGACATGACACACGAAGCATTTGAACGCGTATGCGAAGGAAACGACATCCTGAAGAAGACCGCGACGGCATGGTGCAACGCACACGGAATCGATCCTGAGCGGCTGGCACGTAAATGGAGCGACATGCGAGTATTCATGTGCAGGTACCACCACGAATTCTCTGAGGAGGACGCACTTAGAGCGGCTGTGAGATACATCGTATCGGAGGAGAACGACCGAATCCGCAGGGAGACGCCGCACGAGACCAAGACAATCAAGGTCGTATACGGAGGCCTGGAGCGCACACTGACGTACGCTTCGTATAATGGACTGAATACGATTAAAAATTATTAAAAAAAATTACAAAAACCTATTGACAAACAACAACATTTATGATATAATAAAGAAAAAGGAGGTGAGCACAATGAAGATAGGCGAAGAGATGCTCCGATACAGACAGCGGATGGGCATGACACAGCAGAAATGTGCAGAGGCATGCAAAATATCGATCCAGACGTGGTACAGCGTTGAGAACGGAAGACAGAAGCCGTCGAAGCTGACGGAGGGAAAGATCCGGAACTTGATAGGCTACGGACAGGACAAGTGATTCAAGGAGGAAACGGCATGAGCAACACGAACATCAACAATGAAAGGGCGTGCCCCGTATGCGGGGCCAAGATAACGCTCGGAACGGATTCGCATTACATTGCGCGCGACGACACGAGTACGGGGCTCACGATGCTCGCGGGCGGACAGGAGCCCCAGATCTGGGATGCCGTAGACTGCCCAGAGTGCGGATGTCAGGTGATACTCGGAAAGCGCAAGCGCCCGCTCGTGGAGAAGTCGACACTCACTGTCGAGGAAGCAGAGACGAAGTCAGATACGGAACGCGAAGAGTCTATAACGACGACGCGCGATGAACTCAAGAAGATCGTGGCCGACGCGGTGCGCGAGGTGATGGTCGACAAACAGGCCGAGTCGATCGGTAAGCCACGCAAGGGATGGTTAGACGTGGGACGTGTGTTCAAGGCAGCGTGCTCGCACGGGCGAAAGGTATCGCTGGGGTACGTGGGAACCATGTGCGAGCAGGCACGTCAGTACTGCGAAAATAATAGCGTGAGCGTCAAGGCGTTCGAGGACAAGTGGGTGGACTACCTGCACAACCCCGAGTCGACGATAGACGACGCGTACGGGATGGCACGTCTCAGAACCCGCGGCGGTAAGAAATGAGGTGGACGGTATGGGAATAGACCAGGACTACATTGTGGAGACCCTGCACAGAATCCCCGAGGGAACGCACAGGTGCAGGATACGCCACGCAGAGAAGGTCAAGAGCCGTAGCGGAAATGATATGATAGTCGTGGAGATACAGCTCTACGGATACCAGGCGACGCTACGCCACTACATAACTTTCATACCGGACCGCCCCCAGTTCGCGTCTCAGATGATATCCCAGATGTTCGACGCATTTCCATCCATAGCAGGTACTACGGACACGTCGACGTGGGAGGGCGCAGTTGGAGCATGCGACGTAGAATACGAGAATTACATGGGCGCTGAGCGGCCCAAGATAGCGAGTATGGTACCGGCGGCGTACCAGGTGGGCCTTCCGATGTTCGGATCGGGCGTATACGTGTACGACGACCAGGTGCTCGTACCTGGCCCCGCCAGGATGGACGACCCGATGGGCGAGCTGGCCAGGATGTTTAAGGAGGACATGACATGATGGGAAAATCGGAGAACATATCGAATTACATCGTTACGAACCGTGACATAACCGAGCGGGCCATAACGGAGCTCGACGACGTCGAGAGGGCGGGACTCGAAGTATTGAGAACGATGGAGGACGAGACAAGCGAGGGTCCATTATGGGACATACAGGTAGATGTGGACGATCACGACGATAGATTCGCGTGGTTGCTGTTCCGCGGACACAAATACGGCGGATACTATACGTGGAACTCTATGCGTAACTTCCTGAGTGACCTGCACAAGGCGGACGGCTACAGGCCGAATATGATCGGTACGTTGATAAACATGCTTACGCGACGGTACCGGCTTATATGAGAAGGAGAGGTCGAACACTATGAAGGAAAGCGCGGTTGAGACGCACATGATCAAGAAGGCCAAGGAGGCCGAGGTATTCATCCTGAAGAACACGGGCATGAACGGAATCCCGGACCGCCTGATCGTCAAGAAGGGACGGCACGTATGGGTCGAGCTGAAGCGCCCCGGGGAGGAACCTACGGTACTGCAGCGGGAGATAATGTGGAAGCTCCGCCGACATGGGGCTACGTGCATAGTCGTGGACAGCAAGGAACTGGCGGCAGCGGTTATTGAAGCGATATGCGCCCCGAGGCTCGACGTCCTGAAGGCGCTCGAGGCCGAGTCGATACGGCGGTTCCCGAGCGGCCATGAAAAATAATGCAAAATCATATTGACAAGCCAAACGAAATGGTGTATAATATGGTTATACGGCCACAACATATAGGGGAGAGCGATATCAATGAACGACGATAGGATAGTCGGCATAGTGCACAACCTGTGCAACCGCAAGAAGCCGATCGAGATAGTGGCGCTGGGCGACCTTCACATAGGAGACCGGAACTGCGACATGGACATAGTCAACGACCTGGTGGACGGGGTGAAGTCAAACAAGAACCGTTACGTGATACTGGCCGGAGACGTCATGAACACGGCCATAATCGGAAGTAAGTCGGACACGTACACAGAGTCCTTGACGCCCCAGGATCAGATCGAGCGCGCCGCTGAGATACTGGATCCGATCAGGAACAGGATTCTGGCAATAGTCCCAGGCAACCACGAGGAGCGCATATCCAGGACGGCCGGTATTGACACGACCCGGACGCTTGCAAAGATCCTGGGACGAGAGGACGTATACCGATCTACGTCGGCACTGGTGATGGTGCAGTTCGGTCACACCTATGCGATATACGTGAACCACGGTCACGGAGGCGGAGGGCGTAGGGTCGGAAGCAAGTTCAACGCGCTCGAGGATTTCGCGCAGGTAGTGGACGCAGACTGCTACGTAGTAGGCCATACCCACCAGCCTGGCGTGTTCAAGAGATGCACATACAGGCTGAACCGTCAGACTGGAGTCGCTACGAGGCACGAGCAGGTATTTGTGAATACCGCGTCGGCGCTGTCATACGGAGGATACGGGGCGCGAGCGGGATACGCTCCGGGTAGCAATAGCTATCCCGTGATATATTTGGACGACAAGAAGCACGCCATATCTGTGGCGCTATAATGACGAGAAGGAGACATGAGGGACATGACGTTAAAAGACGTCGTAGTTGAGGGCGGAACGATATCCGACGAAGAGAAGCAGTACTACATAGACTTCATAAAGGAAGCGCACCCCGATGTGCGATACGAGCGGCTTGAGGTCAAGATAGATGGCGACACGGCGTACGTGAACGCCATAGCCCCAGACACTCCGTTCGACAGGATCAGGCGCATCACGGGGTACCTCGTTGGCACGCTCGACAAGTTCAACAACTCGAAGCGGGCTGAGGAGAAGTCCAGGGTAAAGCACGGATTCATATCCGGAAGATGATACAAGACGGGGGCGGGACCAGTTCCGGCCCCCGTCGCGATCCTCAGGAAAAAAAAAATAAAATTTTTTTCAAAAACCTATTGACATTTACGACATTATGTGATATACTATAGATAACGAAAGAGGGCATAGGCCCGGAAGGAGGAATCAACATGAGAGAGAACAAGGTGATCGAGGCTATAGCCAAGGTGATGCTGATAACGGTAGTAGCCATAGGTAATGGATTGTGCAAGGTAATCAACGCGATAGCGTGCACCGACCTGTACATCGAGATAATTTGACGAGTAACGGAGGTAGACGGCAATGACAAACGAGGAAACAATAAGACACGAGGTAGCGAGGCTGAACGCGATACGCGTTCATGACTCATGGACGATCGACAAGGCGCTGGCAAAGGCAGAGCTGCTTAACGACATAGGCGCGATCGACTTCGACGAGTACGTCGACATAAAGGACCGTCTCGAGGCGCTTCGCGAAGATGGCAACGCTAAGGGATACAGCGTGCCGATGGCCGCGGATGCCCTTGGAATAACGGACCGCACGGTGCGACAGTGGATACGCGACGGGAAGATGCAGGCCCGCAAGATATCGGGGTCCAGGCGGTGGCTGATAGACTCCGAAGAGATAGCGCGCCTGAGCGGAAAGACCGAGTGAGAGGAGATAACGACATGGATACCAACACGATTTACACGAGATATGCGGCGGTGCCGGACGAACTGAAGAAGGCCAAGAACTGGGTATGCACCGGGACGGACAAGATCCCGAAATGCCCCTACACTGGCGGTAACGCCCAGAGCAACAACCCCGGTACGTGGGGCACGTTCGACGAGGCTGTGGCAGCATGCGCTAAGTACGGATTCACACACCTCGGATTCATGTTCGCACCTCCATTCTTCGGGGTAGACCTGGACCACTGCATAGACAAGGTGGACTTCTGCGACGAGTTCGTAGAGACGCTCCAGAGCTACAACGAGATAAGCTGCAGCGGCGAGGGCCTACACATCATCTGCAAGGGAGAGCTTCCCGACGGGGCTAGGCGCAAGGGCGGAGTCGAGATGTACTCCGGCGGACGGTACTTCAAGATGACGGGCAACGTGTACAACACCGCGTACTCGACGCTCCGCGACTGCACCGAGTCAATCAAGCCGCTCCACGCGAAGCACCTCGCGACGACTGCGCCCAAGACTGCCGCTACGACGCAGTCCCTGAAATCCACAATAACTATGGACGACGACGATGTTATTGACAGAGCGCGTGCATGCAAGAGCGGAAGCCTGTTCCAGACCCTATACGAGGGCAACTGGCAAGGCCTCTATCCCTCTCAGTCCGAGGCGGATATGGCATTCTGTAACCACCTGGCGTTCTGGACGGCAAAGAACCGTGAGCAGATGGACCGGATATTTAGGAACAGCGGACTGATGCGCGACAAGTGGGACCAGATGCGCGGTGCGGCCACGTACGGAAACATAACCATAGGTAAGGCATGCGCTTCATGCGAGCAGGTATACGACCCGGCGACGTACGACGACGACGCGACGCTTGCGGTGACGTTCTTTAGCAACGGGGGCATGTCGGCCGGAGGGAACGGCAGCAGTAACAGCGCCGCGCGCTACGACATGACCGACACGGGCAACGCCCACAGATTATACGACAAATACGGCGACGTGATACGCTATAGCTTCAACCGCAAGAAGTGGTACGTGTGGACCGGCAAGCAGTGGATGCTCGACGACATGGGCGAGGTCAAGAAGCTCGCAGACGAGATTTGTGAGGAAATGAAGGTCGAGGCGATGGCGGAGGGAAACCCCAAGGAAATGGAGAAAAAGCTCAAGTTCGCGCTCAAGACCGCATCTAGCGGAGGCAAGGAAGCGATGCTCAAGGAATGCCAGCACCTTGGGGACGTACCGGCGGCACCCGACGACTTCGACGCGTACGGCGACTACCTGAACTGCCAGAACGGAGTGGTCAACCTCCGGAACGGAGAGCTGATGCCGCACGACCCCGGGCTCATGATCACGAAGATGTGCAACGCGGAATACGATCCGAACTGCGGTACGCCCAAGCGCTGGACACAGTTCATCGACGAGATAACTGGTGGAAACAAGGATCTCGCGAGGTACCTGCAGAAGTGCATAGGCTACTCGGCATGCGGGAGCGGCTCAGAACAATGTGCATTCTTTCTCTACGGAATGGGTAACAACGGCAAGTCGACGCTGCTTGATACGATAGCCGACATATTCGGCTCATACGCGAGCAACGCACAGCCCGATACGCTGATGCTCCAGAGCCGTGTCGGAAGCTCGGGCGGCGGGGCTAACAGCGACATAGCGAGACTAAAGAACGTGCGATTCGTAACATGCGAGGAGCCGACCGAGGGTGTTAGGCTCAACGAGGGACTCCTCAAGCAGCTCACCGGCGGAAGCAAGGTAACCTGCCGCTTCCTCTACGGCGACGAGTTCGAATACACCCCGGAATTCAAGATCTGGATCGCCACAAACCACAAACCGACGATACGCGGCACGGACTTCGGTATATGGCGCAGAATCAAGCTGATACCCTTCGAGGTGAACATACCCAAGGACAAGGTCGACAAGAACCTCAAGTACAAACTCAGGGAAGAATTCCCCCAAATCCTGGCCTGGATAGTTGAGGGCTACAGATTGTGGACGTCCGAGGGCATAGACGAGCCGGATTGCGTAAAGCACGCCACGGACGAGTACAAGAACGAGATGGACATCATCGCGGGATTCGTCGAGCAGTGCATCACCATAGACTACGAGGACGGAAACCGCCTGATGGCGTCCGACATCTTCCCGGTATACGTAAAGTGGGCTAAGCAGAACAACGAGTTCGAGATGTCGAGCAAGCGGTTCTTCATGGAGCTGCAGAAGAAGCTCCCGGACAAGGGACGCAACGGCAAGGGCATATACTACTCCAAGTGCCGGTTCAGCGAAGGAGCGGCCCAGTTCCTTCCGCAGAAGACCTACAGCGCGGCGGATTTTAGATAACTAAAAGGAGGACTAACGACATGGTAATGGAACACAAAATCAGCAGCCACATATTTGTGGATACCAATGACGAAGGACGCAACGAGGAATACGCGAAGATACTCGCCGGATGCGTACGTGAATACTGTGATGAGGCACACATACCGGCCAGGGAGATACTCGTCACACCCATGGGCTACGGGGAATTCGATGTAGAGATAAACGTACGTTCGGATGATGCGGTCAATACTGAAACGATATTTACCCAGTCATCTGAACTGTTCAGGGAGAGGATCGAACGAAACGGATGCTGCTGCGGAAAGTGCAAGAACTGCAAGTGCAAATAACCAGTTGCGAGGGTGCCCCTAATATAGGGGGCTCCCTTTTTACGTATTTTTTAAGAAAAGTATTGACTTTTTTGATTATTTATGCTATAATTATGATAGAAGAATGCATATTTTGTCCATAAACGGGGTGATTTTGGAAATGGCAAAAATGGGAAGACCCAGGCACGATATTCCCAAGGATGAATTCGAGAATCTGTGCGCGATACAGTGCACAGAAGAGGAGATCGCAGCTTGGTTCAAGTGCAGCGTCGACACTATCGAGCGCTGGTGCAAGCGAGAGTACAAGCGCACTTTTGCGGACGTTTTCAACGAAAAACGTAAGCCAGGTCTCATATCGCTCCGACGCGCGCAGTTCAAGCGCGCCGTTGACGATGGAGACAAGACGCTGCTGATATGGTTAGGCAAGCAGCTATTAGGACAGAAGGAGCAACCTGTGGAACAGGATACGACCACATTGGATGCGGTGGACTGTTATACATCCGCTCTCCGAGACGCAGCGAAGTCCGCGCCCAAGCCCGTGGATCATACGACGGACGATACGGATGCCGTTCCAAAGGAAGATGCTGAATACGGGGGCGGTGCCGATGGCTCCAATACTTGAGTTCTCGCCGAAGCAATACCAGTACGTCAACGAGGCGACACACAGATACAATATCAAGGTCGGGGCGGTACGTGCCGGAAAGTCGTTCATAGACGTCGCTGGAATCATACCGATGCGGATACGTGACGTACGAAACGAAAAGGGTCTCAACGTGTTCCTTGGTGTCTCCAGGGAAACTGTGGAACGCAACATCCTCGAGCCGATGCGCGAAATATTCACCGACAAGCTGGTCGGTACGATAAACACGAGAAACATAGCAACTGTATTCGGTGTTCCGGTATATTGCCTCGGCGCCGAGAAGATAACACAAGTAAGCAAGATACAGGGCATGAGTATCAAATACTGCTACGGCGACGAGATCGCCAAGTGGTCTCCCGAGGTATTTACGATGCTTCAGAGCCGTCTTGACAAGTCATACAGCAAGATGGACGGTGCCTGCAACCCTGAACACCCGGGACACTGGTTAAAGGAATTCCTGGACAGGGAAGACATCGATTCATATGTACAGAAATATACGATTTTTGACAACCCATTTCTGTCCAAGGATTTCGTGGATAAGCTCTGTAATGAGTACAAGGGCACTGTCTACTACAAGCGATACATACTCGGAGAGTGGGCTCTGGCCGAGGGCCTGATCTACCCCATGTACACATCTGCCATAGCCGCTCCACCTCCCGGAGTCGTAACGGAAAAATACGTACTCTCGATAGACTACGGGACGCTTAACGCATTCGCGGCATTGTTGTGGGAGAA
>AVOA01000018.1_pt1 | contig 9664 bp, 12 predicted proteins | sample 80171 | NCBI WGS metagenome assembly AVOA01 (sample SAMN02954237, study PRJNA213161) | gut metagenome | biome: terrestrial; feature: piglet; material: feces; isolation source: piglet diarrheic feces | host: Sus scrofa | place: China
TTTTTTTCCTGCCGCCACTTTGAGCCATGGCGATGCTACATGGCGATGCGTGGCGAGCGAGCGAAGCGAGCGAGCATCTTTCTTTCTGCCGCCACTTTGAGCCATGGCGAAGCTACATGGCGATGCGTGGCGAGCGAGCGAAGCGAGCGAGCCTCCTTCTCTCTGCCGTCTTCCTGCCGCCACTTTGAGCCATGGCGAAGCTACGTGGCGATGCGTGGCGAGCGAGCGAAGCGAGCGAGCCTCCTTCTCTCTGCCGTCTTCCTGCCGCCACTTTGAGCCATGGCGAAGCTACATGGCGATGCGTGGCGAGCGAGCGAAGCGAGCGAGCATCCTTCTCTCTGCCGTCTTCCTGCCGCCACTTTGAGCCATGGCGAAGCTACATGGCGATGCGTGGCGAGCGAGCGAAGCGAGCGAGCCAGCAGGATAATGGTTATTTCTTCTGCAGTGGTGGCATCGGTGGTGCTTGTGTTGGTGATAATATCTCAGTTCCTCGTAGAGGATCAGAGATATTATCATCAAAAAATGTCTTATGTCCACTATTCGTTTTTTCGCCTAAATCATAGATATTCAGCATCTTGTCAATTTGACTTGAAGCTTTATCTACCAAATCTGCATAACGAATTGCCATAGACTTATCATAACCGCTCCTAATCTCCTTGGCTTGAATCTGATATTTTCTCATCTTCTTTACAATATCATGGAGATAGAGCAATTTTTCTTGTAGTGTGATATTTGTCATTCTATGATATTTTTTGCTGATTTACTTAAATAAGTGGTATGCAAATAGAAGGATGAGCCAAAAACCGCACCAAAGTAGTGTGTATATGTCGTTCTTATCTTCTTGCACTGATTTTATGAAATGATAAAAAATGTGTTTCATCTTGCTGAATTTTAATTAGTTATATATATTGATGTTCGTAAATCTGCGTCCGTACTACTGTACGGACGTTTTTTCGCAGATATGTCAGAAGGGGCAACCTTGTGGCTGAGGTATAATGCCATACTTATTCATCAAGTAGTGGAGCATCAATTTCTCACGTTCTTCATTCTTCATTTTCTTGCACTCTTGTTCGTATTGTGATAACCTGTTCTTGTAGGATTCAAGTTTGAGTAGTTCTTCTTCTTCTTTAAACTTAACTCCTATTACTTCAAGGTTGCATTTATACGTGAGATAACCGATAAGAGTTTCAAACGCTTCTCGGTATTCTCGGTGAGTGCTGGGTTTCTTGAGTTCATTCGTGAGCCTATTAATCATTATTTTATATATCCGGTCGGGACGTTTCTTTAATCTCGGTTTGCGGCATGGCTTGTATCTGAGATTGTTGTCGGCGAAGTCGAATAGAACGATTCTTTTGCAGTCATACTTTCTCTTTATCTTGTGCTTCCCAGTGTTTCTATCGGTCGTATATTCACGTCTGCGGAAATCGAAATATTGTGAGTATAGTTCCATGAACCTCATCCATAGTTTTTCCTTTGTATCATAGTCAAATAGATGGAGAGAGAATTTTTCTTTAGAATTCCCATTTTTCTGACGTGCTTGCGCTTGTGCCTTGATACTAAATTCAATTCGCCATACGTCCTTAGATAAATCAAGTCCGCATTGCTTATCTTTATCACATATCTCAGAGGGGTCGGCATCTGCGGTAGTCCACCATTCTCGGATATATGATTTATCCTCTCCTTGTTTCATTTCCAATGTTTTGTTGTAAAGCTTTGTAGATATGGGTGACGATGGAGAGCCCCACTTAAGTGAATTGAATGAACGGCATCCCCAACTATCAGAACCATGGCATGATACATTAGTCTGATTCACTTTAGAGATATGCGATTTCATATATGAATTGATAAATCTATCAACTGACCATCCATTGTCAAATGCGTTGAAATCAAGACATATATCAATACGGCTGATAGACATATATCTATAGTTATATGCCATCAGAAATAATCTCAGTTGCTCGATTGGATTCTCGTCATAGCAAGTTTCGTTGGCAAGTCGAATATGGCAAGCATAATCATACATGATTCCTCCTTTAGACATTTTAGAATATGGATTCCTTCTTACTTCAATATATGGCCTGCCATCACGTTTGATTGTGAACATTTCTTGGTAAATTGGGGTGCCATAATTTCTCACCTCGACATCATTGCCTTGCTCTTTGAAATAATCCGCAGTAAGCGGTGTATCTTGTGGCTCTACGCAATAAACTTCAAGCCAATCAATATTAAGTATCTTCATTTTCTTATGGTGTGTTGTGGTGGATGGCGATTAGCCATCCACCGATTTTATTACTTCTTCTTAGATTTCTCCTCAGTTGATTGAATCTCCTGAGTGCTCTGCTCAACCTCTTGTTGATTGTCTTCTTGTACTTGGTTTGCTTGTGTAAGCGGACGTACAAAACCATTGTCATCAAGAATGTATTCCCTTAGTTGTTTATCTCTTAGGATTTCAGAGCCATGGCCTTGAACGTTTACCCAATAATGCTTAGTAACATCAAATACTTCTCCTTGGTTGTTGAAAATCTGACGAGGTACATCATCAAAGTTGCCGCCGCCGCAAAGTTCAAGCTGGTTGACATTGATTGTTACTCCACATTCCATGCGGTGTGTTTTTGGCGATGAGTAAACATCTAATTTGCCATTGCCCGAAACGAAAACTTTTGTTCCTTTTTTAAGATATTCAACAACTTTTTGCCTACCTGTCATGAAACACGAAACCCAAGTAGTGTTTTCGACAGTTGAACCATCAGCTTTTGTGAATGATTCTGAGTGAGCAACACGGAAGGAAATATACTCCTTGCCATTAGTGGTTTGAACTTTGGCATCCGCACCGAGATTGCCAATAACATTAATTGTAAACATGGTGTAATAAATTTAAATTGTGAATTATATGTTTTATCTGACCCTAATATCTCTGTTCAAGACTTAGGTTTTTTACGTGAGAGGGATAGCACCAAGGTTGTTCATTTGCGGCAGAAATGAGCATGATATTTTTCCTTAAGGAAAGATACATTGTTTTTCTGCTGCAAATATGCCGCATTTAGAGTGCGATTGCCGAGAAGATGTGCAATGAATATATCACGTACTCCGCTTTCCATCATCTTTATTGCAAAAGTTGTGCGCAAAGTCTGGCTTGATATTCCATATAAATCGCAGTACGAAACGAGAGTGTTTCGAACCATCTGCTTAATTTTCGATGGAGTATTATAACGGCAAAATAGGCATCCATCCCTATGCGGAGCAACGTCCATATATTCAAATAGGTCGGTTTTGCGAACTAACTCCATTGGGTAAAATATCACTTTTTTATCAGTGTGCAAAGTGATAGTTTGATTGTCTTTGTTGACTTGCATACGACTATAGCCGATGAGCGCGATTGTGTTGCAAGAAAGACCACAATACAACATTAGCTTGATGATAACAAAACGTTCAAAATCATCAAGGTTCTCTTTGTTGAAGTCACAATTAATTATCTTGTCAATGGATTCTTGACCGAGCCATTTAGGAAGTCTCTGCCCACATTTGCGAGTAGGTATTTGCTTAGCTGGATTGTCGGTTCTGATACCTTCATGGCGAAGATAATTGTAGAAGCATATCAGTATGCTCCTGTAGTTGTTGATAGTTTGAGGGGTGAGTGATTCATAATATCGGCACAGTACCTCTCGAAGGTCTATTGTATCAGCTAAGATTAAGCTGACATCTAAATCTTGTGCGATTTTGCTGATGGTGAAAGAGTAGTTATCAGCAACATCAAACGAATAATCCCTTGAAGAAGCCAACCATAATCGCCAATCCTCAATAACTTTTTTAATTTTGTAATCCTCATAATGGCCATAATTTCTATTTACCATAATGTCCAAATTGTTTAAATCAATAAATTGGTGTATCTACAAAAAGAGGTGGAATCTGCACCATGGCAAATCCCACCTCAAATGTGATACACCATAAGTGCTCAACCCTCTGTCATACGTTCAGCGGTCGTACCTCTACGTTGCCGCTTATCCTTTGACGATGCAAAGATACAAATTTATTTTCGTCTGCGCAATATGTATGTTATAAAGCGGACAATAAAACGGAATAATAGAACATTATTTTTCATATTTTTAATATTTAATAGTTATAGAAATTGTCGATTCGTTGTCGGCGAGGTGTTCTAAAGGGTGTCCAAGATACATGGAAAAAAGACTTTCCGATTAGAAGTTGGTCAAAAGGTAGATTGCGTGTGATGAAGTCAAGAACATCAGGCATAACAGATGGAGAAACAACACAATCCGCTGCGCATCCATCAAGGTGTTGTGAAGATGAAACACCACCAACTGCCTTGTTAACCTCAGCCGAGCGATACCCACTTGTGATTGTAATCGGGCATTTTGCGAAATCCCTCATGGGTTGTAAAATGCGATGGCATCCCCAACAAATATTGATAATTTGTTGCGTGCTTGGATTATTCGGAAACGGCTGCTTAGTGTGCGTCATTTCAGCCAATGTGAAGTTACTTGTTATTCTTAACATAATCAGTCAACTTGCGTACATAATAATCAAGACCAAATATAGATGCAGCCAATAAAAATGCTTGAGCGATGTACAATAGAACACCATTAGCAATGTCATGACTGCTCATGACCTCAGAGAAAGCGAGTATGATTGAAGATATAATCAACAATACCGCACATGAGTACTGAGTAACAATTCTCTTACCATTCATGATTTAATTAATAAATTAAAAATCCCCGAGTGAACAATCTCGGGGATTAATATTATTATGATAGAGATAAATTAATAAAGAATTTCTCCTTTGTTATATGTCAAAAGAAAAATTACACTTAACATTCACGTTCTCTGCGGGCATGGTGAATGTGCAATTGCGTCCTGACGTAGAGTGCTGAACGTTCTGACCTCCCGCAGTCTTCACTTCCCATCCCTGAATGTTGTTTTCAGTACCTGCAGTGAGAGTTACGTTTGCACCTGCATCATACTCACCGAGACCCGTAATGGCTGCTGACTGCTCTGACGAAACAGTAAATTTGCCCGAAGGCGCATCAATCAGAGTGACAGTAATCTCTACGGGCTCTTGACGCATCACGAAAGTAACAGAGTTAGATGTGACGGGAGAAGACTGACCTGGAACATTGCTGAACTGAACACGTTTGCCTGAAGGCACATTTGTGGCAGTAAGAGTTACGTTGCTACCCGCTGCGTAGTTACCGGCACCGCTGATAACGGCAGAAGTAGAGTTGTTGATGGTAACTGCATACTTCTCAGCGGGCGCAGATGGTGCTTGACCTTGGTCACCTCCATTGAGGATATAACTCTCACCCTGAGGATAGCTGAGCAAAGCGGCAGACCACTTGCTTGCGTACACGGGTGTACCAATAACCTGATTAAGGGTGGCATTGCTGCGCTTGAATCCCATATCAGACTTTTGGCTGCGGATGGTAGTGTAAAGAGCGGCAGCGGAAGCGGTTATGTTGTCAACCTCATCGAAAAGGATAGAAGCTGAAACATTGCTATCGAAAGCGACACTGAATCGCTTGTTGCTCTCAAACTTGATGTTTTCTGCATTAGCAACAACATCCTCGCTTGGGAGGATCATGCGCAACCATACGAAAATAACCTCAGCGGCGGCATTCTGAGCGAGCGCACAGAGAGTAACAATGTCACCAAGGTTAACACCGAGCGCATTGGCGATAGCAGAAGTAGAAGCTACACCACCATTGTAACTCACGTTGAGAGCGCCTTGACCAAAGCTGAGAGATACCGCATTGGACGGGATGGGAGACAAACTACCCTGAGCGATAACGAACTGACCCATGTTCGGGGTAGAATCCTTGTAGGCTGCGAAGCCAAACTTTGATAGATTGTCTGCAGCGTACTTGCGTACGAGCGGGGCATTGATGGACATGAAGTTTCGCTGCGACTGCGCTCCATAGCTGATACCCTCAAACGAGTGGTCAACTATCGACTTCAATGTAGCATACCCGAGGGCAGTAGTCTTCAAGATACATCGCTGCTCCATCTGAGACTTTGAGCGAGGATTCTTGACGTCAGTCACGCGGTCTTTTGTTATCTGCTGACCATCGAGAACTGAGAAGGTAAGGGTTTTGGTGCTTCCCTTACGAAGGCCGAAAAAAGATTTTGATTTAGCCATGATATAAATACGATTGAATATTAATTAATGTGGCCTGCCTGCACCCCCTATCCGTGGGGGTGCTTCGAACCGCTGCAAAGGTAGCAAATCTTTCCGACATGACCAAACTTAGAGTTACCCATGAGTTACCTATGTATTTTTGATATGATTTTTACATTTTAACAAATCACGTTTATAAAGTTTAACGTATTTAACCTTTGTTTTATGCAAAATCATCGGAAAATAGTAACTAAAGCATTTTTGTTGTCACCACATTTCCATACGAGACAAGCATGATGGCGCGGGGCGGCGAACCGCCGATAGGCGGTCGGGGGTGAAACCCACGAGAGGGCATCGCCCTCGCCGCCCCCGCCATCATGCGCCATTCATATACAGATAAACATGCCGCCTAAAAAGACTATCTATGTATTTACATACTTTAACTATATAAATTAATATGTATTAACATAATAATTGGCTATGTATTTGCATATATCAGAAAAAAGTCGTACCTTTGCATACAGAAAGATATAAGTATTAACCCTTTAAAAATAGAGATTATGAAAGTAAATAGATTTTTCCAATTCAGCAAAGAAGAAATTCTTCTTGCTATGGATTTCGTTGCAGAAGCCATCCTCAATTCAACTAAATCAGATGTTGAAAATGAAAATGGAATATACCTTGATATTGAAAGTTCTATAAGGTATCTTCCCTTCTATAAGGTAGAGATGCTCATCAAAATGTTGGAGAAATATGAGCCATACAATATTTATAAAAATCAGCAAGAAAAAATGCTTGATATGATAACTGAAAAATAGTATTCATCGGGGGTCGCAAGACCCCCACAAAACAACCCTCGATTATGATACACCAATTTATCAACTACCTCCGCTACAATAAGAGATATAGCGAGAATACCCTTAGAAGCTACACAACCGCTTTGCATAGCTTCGTAGAATACCGCCGTAGTTCTGACAAGAATGCAAGATGGTCAAATACCATGGCCATAGATGTTCAGAACTATCTCGCTTCTATGGTTCAGGATGGGAAAAGCAATACCACCATCAGCCTACACGCATCAGCCATTAGACAAGCATTCCGATTCATCGTTATGAATGGCGGCGAGATAGATAAGGCCATCTACAATGTAGTCACCCCAAAGATAGTCAAATCGGATGCACCTGTCATAGCCAAAGAAGACATTGAAGCAACCATCAATGACGATATGATAGCTATAGACACACGAATTATCATAGCCATCATCGCCGACTGCGGATTACGTATTTCAGAGGTTCTTAGCCTTCGCAAGACTTCTTTCGATAAGACTGCAAAGGTTATAACTATCAATGGTAAGGGCGGCAAAACACGATATGCCTATTACTCTGATAGAGTTCGGGACATGCTCAACCGATACAAGGCTTCAATCTCACCTGCTGATTACCTATTCCAAGGGGAAGAACGTAATATCAGATACCGCATTCACATGAGCCTTAGACTTCATAGCAATGCTCCTAAGCTATCTCCACATATCATCAGGCATACTTATGCAACTGAGGCTCTCAACAATGGAATGAACATAGCTGCACTCAAAATGCAACTCGGACATAGAGATATAAAGAGCACAGAATGTTATCTCAACCATTATAGATTGCATAGTTACGATAGCTATCGGGCGGCTCTATGAAAGCGCTTGCGCCCTTAACCTCATTTTATATTATATAATAGGCATTATCGACCAACGGGAGATAAGCTCTTTATATAATATAAAATGAGGATCAAAAAAATCATCGGTAAAGATATGTTTAATTTAAATATAAAAATTATGAAAGCTAACGATTTATCCAAGTTCACATTCCGAAAGGTCGGATGGGGACACTACAGAGTTACTTACACTACAGATAGGGGCGATATGTATATCGCCACTATCACTGACATGCCCACTATTGATAAAACACTTCATGCTGAATGGGCGAAGCTAACAGATATTAAGCATCTTGCATACTTGGTTCGTACCTATGGTAGTCATTATCATAGCGATGGTACACCATTTATCAATGATGTGCGTTAACATTAGTATTAATATATAAAAAAATGAATGATTATGGTAAAGAAAAAGCATTATGAGGTTGCTCTCAAAACTTATGCTAATACACCGACTGCAAAGGATGATTTTGACTTAGAAACACTAATGTATGATGATAGTTCTGATAACTATCGTAAGTGTGTTAAGATTGCCAAAAAACACTCAATGCATATCGGAGAAAGATGTCTTGCTAATAATACTGAATTGCTTGCCCAAGTAACGGTTATATGTTATATAATTGATGATACAAGTGATTATGAAATGCAATGGCAAGAAGAATATGTAAATGGAATAAAAACAAGGAGATATTGATATTCTTATTATTATGTAGATAAAAATTAAAGATTATGGAAAAGAATGAAAAGTCGCAAGAGCGAAAGAAGGGTAGAGTGAATGGCTCAATTACTCAGAAGGTGTACTCCTTCAGATTGGATGGTGACCTTATAGATTGGTTGTCTCGACAACCAAATAAAGGTCGATACATTAATGACCTTATTAGGGATGACATGGCTAAATACCATCTCTGATATTAGCCGCCATTGCAGGCGGCTTTTTTCTTGTCTATCCGTCATATCTTTTAAACTTATATTTTATTCATCTCATTGAATGAAAATTAAATGAATGATTATTATTTGGTAGTCGAAATGAACGGCTTGTACCATAGTGCCCCCTTGGGGGCGGAGGGGGCGACCTTAAGGGAGCGAAGGGGACAAATAACCCGCGGCGCGACCGCTATATATTGCGCGCCATCGACGCGCTTTGGCTGCCGACATGAACGGCTTATACCATAGTGCCCCCTGGGGGGCGGAGGGGGCGAGCCTTAGCGAGCGTAGGGGACAAATAACCCGCGACGCGACCGCTATATATTGCGCCCATCGGGCGCTTAGACACCGGATTGTTCATATGTGCCCCCTCGGGGGCGGAGGGGGCGAGCCTTAGCGAGCGAAGGGGACAAATAACCCGCGGCGCGACCGCTATATATTGCGCGCCATCGGCGCGCTTTGGCTGCCGACATGACCGGCTTGAACAATAGTGCCCCCTTGGGGGCGGAGGGGGCGACCTTAAGGGAGCGAAGGGGACAAATAACCCGCGGCGCGACCGCTATATATTGCGCCCATCGGGCGCTTAGGCAACGGATTGTTCACATGTGCCCCCTCGGGGGCGGAGGGGGCGAGCCTTAGCGAGCGTAGGGGACAAATAACCCGCGGCGCGACCGCTATATATTGCGCCCATCGGGCGCTTAGGCAACGGATTGTTCATATGTGCCCCCTCGGGGGCGGAGGGGGCGAGCCTTAGCGAGCGAAGGGGACAAATAACCCGCGGCGCGACCGCTATATATTGCGCGCCATCGGCGCGCTTTGGCTGCCGACATGAACGGCTTATACCATAGTGCCCCCTTGGGGGCGGAGGGGGCGAGCCTTAGCGAGCGAAGGGGACAAATAAGCTTATCTCAT
>AVOA01000312.1_pt1 | contig 9618 bp, 12 predicted proteins | sample 80171 | NCBI WGS metagenome assembly AVOA01 (sample SAMN02954237, study PRJNA213161) | gut metagenome | biome: terrestrial; feature: piglet; material: feces; isolation source: piglet diarrheic feces | host: Sus scrofa | place: China
TATTTTCGAACCCCCAGGGGAACGGATTCCTTGTGTAGGACGGTAACGAAAATTTTTAGGAATTTTTGCAAAAACCTATTGACTTTTTCGAAATTACGTGGTATAATGTAGAAAAGGGCGAAGCACGGCCCAAAACGTGTAATCGAATGCCGAAGCACAGGCACCGAAGCAAAGGAGATTGACATGGCTAAGTTTACGAGAAAAGCACTGACGGATTTGGAGATCCCGGCCGAGAAGATCGACGCCATCATGAACATGCACGTCGACGTTGTCAACGAGATCAAGGACGAACGCGACAAATACAAGGAGGACGCCGAAAAGCTGACAGAGGTCCAGAAGCAGTTGGACGAGGCGAAGAAGGCAGCTGAGGCGAAGAAACCCGACGAAGGCGAATGGGAGAAGAAATACAACGACACGAAGAAGGAGCTCGACGACTTCAAGGCAGCGTCCAAGGCAAAGGACGAGAAGGCCGCGAAGACGGCGGAGTACAAGCGACTCATTATCGAGGCGGGAATTCCCGAGAAGAGAGCGGCCGCGATCCTGAAGGTCGCTGATATCGATTCGATTAAGATCGACAAGGACGGCAAGGCAGAGGACGCCGACAAGATAATTGAGTCTATCAAGACCGACTATTCTGATTTTGTGGTTACAAAAACCGAAGCGGGAGCCAATACGGCACAGCCACCGGCAGGAACCCCGACGGACGGAACCAAGACCAAGGACGAAATCATGAAGATGACCGACGCTAACGCGAGACAGGCAGAGATTGCCAAGATACTTGCGAGCGGCGGCGAGTTCAAGTAATTTGACAAGGAGACGATATCAATGGCAGCAGCAGCAGGAATCACAATGACCGCGGATATTCAGACCAAGGCACGCGAGCTCGACTATGTGTCCCAGTTCAGACACAACGCCGAGGGCCTCATGAATATCCTCAGCGTTACAAACAAGATCAAGAAGGCACCTGGCACAAAAATGGTGCTCTATACCGCAAACGTCGATTTGAAGGTATCCCCCGGTGAGGGCGAGGAAGTACAGTTCAGCAAGGCTACGCTTACTGAGTCCTATACCGAGGCACTTACGATCGAGAGATACGCCAAGAGCGTTACTATCCAGGCAATCGACGAGAAGGGATACGACAACGCTATAAACAAGACCGACGAGGAATTCAGAAACAAGCTCCTCGGCAAGATTACCGACAAGCTCTATGAGGGACTTGATAAGGGTACTCTTTCGGTATCTGGAGAGACACTCCAGAAGGCACTCGCTAAGGGCCTTGGCGCTGTTCGTAACAAGTTCAAGATGCTCGACAGAACAGCAGGCGACATCATCGCGTTCGTAAACATCAACGACTTCTACGAGTACCTCGGCGACCAGCCCATAACCACGCAGACCATGTTCGGTATGACCTACGTAGAGAAGTACCTCGGATATTCCAAGATCATACTTTGCTCCGACGACGAGGTAGCATCCGGCAAGCTTTACGTGACTGCGGCAAACAACCTCGTACTCAACTATATGGACGTAGCTAATAGCGAGTTCACGAGAGCGGGCTTCAATTACACAGTAGATTCAGAGACCGGTATCATCGGATTCTGTGTTGATGTTGACAACAAGACCGCTACGAGCGAGACATACGCTATTCTCGGAGCGGCTATTTGGCCCGAAATCGCGGACGGTATCGCGAAGGTAACCATTACACCCTCTGTATAAACAGACAACCACGGCATGGACCCCCGTCGCGCCAATAGGAGCGGCGGCGGACATGCCTTGATATTAGGAGCGTGATCTAAATGGCTAAGTACAAGGTAATCAGCCCGTTCCTCGACCTCGAGGACGGAAAGCACATATACCACGAGGGCGACGACTACCCCTACGACGGACAGACACCGTCCAAGCGAAGGATTCAGCAGCTGTCCACCAAGGGTAACAAGCTCGGCAGGCCGTTGATTGTGAAAATGCAGGATTCCAAGAAGGAGCTTGCAGACGAATCCGACGACGTAAAAATGCAGGATCATGACAACGAACCTGCAAACGAACCCGAAGCGGAAGCCGCTCCGGAGGATGAACCTGAAGAGGAATAAAAGGAGCGGATGAGCATGATCGAATCGATATGCGCGGAAATCCGCAACTACTTCACGAAGCGCGATGATAAGCACTTCGGGACGTTCACGATATCTAACGGAGAGTTGCTTCTTCCGTATCCAGTAAAGACAGGATACGTCAGGATTTGGGACAGCAGACTGAACGACGGCACATACAAGGTAGAATCGGAGACGCAAGTCGACGGTACTTACCACGTAAAGGTGGAAGGACTGAAGGACGAGACGTTCGACGGTGCAGTCTGGATCATGTCTCCCCCTAAGGATTTCCTGGCCGTCGTATCGGACATAGAGGCGTGGGAGAAGAAATACGGGAACGTAGATGGCCCCTCATATTCGCCATTCACCAGCGAGAGCTTCGCAGGTACGTACAGCTATTCGAAGTCCGAGGGAAGCGGAGACGGAAAAGCGTCAGGCGGATGGCAGAAGGCATTCGCTGAGCGGCTTGACGTTTACAGGAGGTTGCGGACATGAGCCTTTTATCAGAAGCTATGGAGCCCTTCGTAATCATGGACAAACGCACCGAGAACGACGGATATGGGTCCGTCGTAACGAAATACGAAGAGGGCGCGACCATAGAGGCGGCAGCCGCTCGAAACGACTCTATAGAGGCGAGGGTGGCGCTGAAGAACCAGGTAAAGGACATATATACCGTAGTGACTCACAAGTCTGTGGTATTGTGGTATCACGACGTGATAAAGCGCGTGAGCGACGGCAAGGTATTCCGCATTACGTCGGACGGGGATGACAGCACGACCCCTAAGAGCTCGGCGATAGACGCCCGCAGGGTGTCGGCGGAGGAATGGGAGATTGTCGATGAATAAATTCAAAGACAAAGTTTCAATTCTCGGAACCGAGTACAGGATTGTGGTCACAAACGAGGAAGAGACGCCTGCGATGGCGGATGCATCCGGATTGACTGACGACACTGTTCACACGATATTCCTCGACGACTGCAGCACGTACCGAGATGATTGTGGAAAGAAAGACCTCGACCAGTACATGAGACGTGTATTAAGGCACGAGATAGTCCACGCATTTCTATATGAGAGCGGCTTGGCCATAAGCTCGATGGAGGCCACTGAATGGGCCATTAACGAGGAAATGGTCGACTGGTTCGCAAGACAGTCGCCTAAGATTTTCAGGGCGTTCAAGGAGGCGGGTTGCGATGAATAACCTCCAGGCATACCACACATTTTGGAGCGGATTCGGGCTACCGGCCTACGACGAGAACAGCGTACCTGACAATGCCAAGATGCCGTACATCACCTACGAGGCGGTAGACGGATTTTTCGGAGACCGGAGACAAGCTTCGGTGTCATTGTGGTACAGGTCCCAGTCATGGGCGGCCATAACCGAGAAGGAAAAGGAAATCGCCGACGCCATAGGGCGAGGCGGAAGATACATAGACTGCGACGGCGGAGCGGTATTCATAGACCGTGGGCAGCCATGGGCGCAGCGGATGGGCGACGCGGCCGACGACTCGATACGGCGCGTAGTGCTTACGGTTGAAGTCGAGTCAATTCTATAAAGGAGAAATGCCAAATGAAGTACACTCAGCTTTTTCCCCAGACGTTCGACACGATGCAGATGAACGCTGGCATACTCGTCAAGGGATTCGATCCCAAGACCGGTACGATCACTGACATAATTGGCGCTACGTCCGGCGGAATCACAATAGCCGACGCTATCGCTACGACAGACTTGGGCGATGACATCGACAACTGCCCCAAGAACATGAAAGAGCTCATGCAGCTCGACAGCCATACCGTAACCGCGTCCGGTACGTTCGTTACAGTGACACATGATCTCGCGAGAAGACTCGCTACGGCTGCCGACATAGACCCCGAGGATTCTACGCATATAGTTCCTAGAAACTATATCAGCGACGATGACTTCCAGGATATATGGTTCATCGGAGACTACAGCCGCAAGAACACGGGAGAGAACGCAGGATACCTCGCTATCCACTTGATGAACACCATCAACACGAGCGGCTTCAACGCTCAGACGACTGACAAGGGCAAGGGCAAGTTCGCGTTCACCATGACGGCTTGCTACAGCATGGATGACCCCGAAAAGGTTCCTTACGAGATCTATCTCAAGGGCGGCGACGCTACTCCCGGAGCGGTAACGATATCGCTCGACAAGTCAACGATGAGCCTCCCTGCTAGGGGGACAAATACGCTTACCGCTACTACTAACGCCGACGCGTCGAGCATTACATGGTCTACCGACGCCGAGGGCATCGCTACTGTATCAGGTACCGGCGAGACTGCTACAGTTACAGGCGTATCGGCAGGCGAAGCAAACATAACCGCACAGGTTAATGCGGGAGGCAAAACATACAAGGCAATTTGCAAGGTAACTGTGGAAGGAGCATAATATGATGACTATGCTGAACAAAACAAACACTATTGAGGCAACGGAGAACGTAAACGCGCAGGACACAACTAAGACCAAGATTAAGACGTTTTCCGACTACGAGGGCGAGGAAGCGCTCGACTTGTGGATCGACTTGCTCGATCCTATTACTAACATCATGGGCGACAAGGAAATCCTTGAAATGCGTAAGAAACCCGGCACGAAGGTGGGCCACGTTGTAAAGGCTCTGCTCAAGGCGCACAAGAAGGACGTCACGGACATTCTCATAAGAATCGATCCTACGCCGCTCAACGGACTTAACATTGTCACGAGGCTTATAGGATTGATTGGGGACTTGTCAAATTCTGACGCCGCGAAGAGTTTTTTCAGTGCTGCGGAGGCTCCGACCCAGGAGACGCCCGACGGATCGTCTGGCTCTGCTACGGAGAATATAGAGGACGCCGAGACCTAAGATATTTCATGCGGTACGTCGTGGCGCGGTTCGAACAAGAATACCGCGACCTGGCGTACCGCATTTACGTAACGGACGGCCTCCGCGGCATAACCGGAATGGATACCCGATTCTGCGACCTTGTATTCGGTAAGAAAGAGGACGAGAAGAGCGGGGACGAGATAGCCGCCGAGGTGATAGCGAGCCTCGGCCTGAACATAGGATAAAGGATGATTTAGGTGAACGTATTCGATTTGTCTTCCACCCTCTCGCTCAACGCGAAGGACTTTTATAGCGGGCTCGAGTCAGCGGCAGGCAAGGCCAAGTCGTTCGCCTCGACGATAGGCAACGGCCTGGTAAAGGCCGCGAAGGCGGGCGGAGTTGCAATATCTGCTATGTCTGCCGCGGCGGCCGGTTTCGGCACCAGCGCGGTGAAGACAGGTATGTCGTTCGACAAGTCTATGTCACAGGTAGCTGCAACCATGGGCAAGACAGTGGAAGAGGTACAGGACCTGCGAGACTTCGCAAAGCAGATGGGCGCCGAGACAGTATTCTCCGCGACACAGTCCGCTGACGCCCTGAACTACATGGCGTTGGCAGGATACGACGCTAGCGAGTCAATGGAAATGCTGCCTAATGTGCTCAACCTCGCTGCGTCCGGCGCTATGGACCTCGCGAGGGCTTCAGACATGGTAACCGACGCGCAATCAGCGCTCGGACTCAGTGCAGAAGAGACCAAGGTAATGGTTGACCAGATGGCAAAAACTGCCAGCACGACTAACACCTCCGTCGCGCAACTCGGCGAGGCGATGCTGACGATAGGTGCGACGGCCAAGAACATGAAGGGCGGTACCGCGGAACTGTCGCAGGTACTTGGCTTGCTCGCAGACAATGGTATTAAGGGCGCGGAGGGCGGTACCAAGCTCCGCAACATGATTACGAAGCTGATTTCGCCGACCAAGGACGGAACGGCCGTTCTTGACTCTTTCGGCGTTAGTTTGTACGACGCGCAGGGCAACATGCGCGCGATGCAGGATGTGTTCGCCGATCTCAACGCCGCAATGAAGGGATTCACGCAGGAACAAAAGGACAAGGCCATGTCCGACCTGTTCAACACCCGCGACCTCGCGGCCGTCAATGCTCTGCTCAACACTAGCACCGAGCGGTGGAACGAGGTAGCGACCGCGATAGGCAACGCCGAGGGAGCCGCTCAGGAGATGGCGGATACCCAGCTCGACAACCTGGCCGGCGACGTGACGATCCTCAAGTCAGCATACGAGGGCTTGCAAATAGCGGTTTCCGACGCGTTGACTAATGGAATTCGTCCGTTCGTGAAGGAAGGCACGGACATGATCTCGCAGCTTACCGAGGCCGCAAACAAGGGTGGATTCGAGGGCCTGATCGACAAGGCGTCCGAGTTGATCCCGGAAATCCTGAATACCATAAACAACAAGATGCCGGACCTCCTCAAGATGGGCGACAAAATCATAAGTGGGATAGTCGACGGTATCGAGAAGAACCTCAAGGACGCGAAGGACGTCGCCACTAAGATCATCAAGACGTTGACGGATTCGCTGTCCCGGAATTTGAGCAAGCTGACCAAGATAGGCCTCGATATCGTGGGCGCGATCGCGAAGGCGATAGGCGACAACTCGAAGAGCATAGCGACGGGTGCCAGCAAGCTCATTACGACGTTTGCCGACGGCATAAGGAAGAACCTCCCGGCGGTCATAAAGGCCGCCCAGGCACTAATCAAGGACCTGGTCTCCGAGTTTTCCAGTCATACTGACGAATGGCTGAACGCGGGTCAGGAAATAATCGACACGCTTTTAAGCGCAATAGTCGAAACGGCCGAAACGCAGTCCGATCCGATAATTGGCGTAATCACGAAAATAGCGAGCTTTTTGCTCGAAAATTTGGACCCCATACTCGACGCGGGCTTGCGTATAGTCGAAGCGTTGGCGAACGGAATCGCGGAACACATAGACGATCTGATTCCCACGATCGTCAAGGTGGCGACCGATATCGCAGACACGTTGATCGATCACGTTGACGACATGATCGATGCCGCCATTGCCATAATCCAGGCCCTGACGGATGGTATAATGGATTCGCTTCCTATCTTGATGGAGCGGCTGCCGGGAATAATCGAGCGGCTTGTGAACACGCTTATCGAGAACGCCCCGAAGCTGCTCGAGGCCGGCCTCGAGGTTGTCACGACGTTGGCGAACGGCATACTCGAGAGCCTGCCCCTGTTGCTCGACAAGCTCCCGCAGATGATCGAAAACATAGTCTCGACGTTGATAGAGAATTTGCCGCTCCTGCTCGAGGTCGCGATATCGTTCGTCACGACGCTGGGCGACGCCATCCTGAACAACCTGCCCATATTGCTCGAAAAGCTACCTACGATGATCGCGGATATCGTAACCAGGCTCGTGGAGCTGGCCCCGGACCTCATAGTCGCCGCGATCGAGATGGTGGGGCAGCTCGCCAAGGGGATTTTCGACAACCTCGACAAGATATTTGAAAAAGGCCCAGAGATCATAGGGTCTCTCATTAACGGTATAATGTCCGCGTTCGGATCGCTTTTCGACATAGGCGGAAACGGAGACGAAAGCATAGTCGGAAAGATCCTGAGCGGCATAGGCCACGTATTCCAGAGCATCATAAACGTCGGCGGAAAGATCGTCGGATGGGTGATCGATGGTATAAAGTCCCTGTTCACGAGCCTATTCAACATAGGCGGCGGCAGCGGAGAGGACAACATCGTCGGCAAGATACTCGCGGGCATCGGCCATGTATTTCAGAGCATCATAGACGTCGGCGGAAAGATCGTCGGATGGATAATCGACGGCATAAAGTCCCTGTTCACTAGCTTGTTCAACATTGGCGGCACGGGAGACGACAGCATAGTCGGAAAGCTGCTGGGCGGAATAGGCGGGGCACTGTCCGGGTTCTTCAATGTGGGCGTCAATATCGTCCAGGGTATCATAAACGGAATATTCAGCATGGCTACGCCGTTGTTAAACGCATTGAACGACATATTGCCGAAACCTAAGGACTTGTTCGACCTGGGTGCCAGCATAGGCGGCGGGGGCGAAAAGCCGGAATGGCTTAGCAAGCCTATAAATTTTGGCGGAAGCACTAGCAGCAGCGGTTCGGGCAATTCTTACCTCGACGTCATAAACAAAATGAACGAGGGCAGGAACGCTTCCTATCCTAGCGGCGGCGGTTCCGGAAATTCCTACCTCGACGTCATAAACAAAATGAACGAGGGAAGGAACGCATCCTACAAGTCCGCGACGGGCGGAACGAGCATAACCAACAATATAACGATAAACAGCCCGAAGGCGCTCGATCCGGCGGAGATAGCTCGCCAGACGACTAACGCAATGAGGGGCACGGCACTCTCCCAAAGGGGGTTGTAACGAGTGAGAATCATAACATGCGCTAATTCAAACGGAAGCTCTATCACGTTCGGGGAACGGGAATTCACCCCGTTCCTGCTCGCGCACGTCGACGGGATATACGACTCGGCGAACGAGGTATCGATACTCGAGAACGCCGTGATAGACGGCGGAGACTACCAAGGTAGCCGCTCCACGTTCCGGAACGTAGTCATGACGGTATGCGCGCGTCCTGGTACCAGGTACGCGCAGCCGCTCCGTGACGTATTGCGTTCCGTGTTCGGAAAGGGAGCAAAGGGAACCCTGACGTACGACGAGGACGGGTCGCGTCGTGTCACGGAGTACTATACTGAGAGCATCATGAAGGGGGACAACCAGCTATACATGATATCGCTGATATGTCCCGACCCGTGGCTATACGACCCTGAGTACACCACGATACAGCTCTCGAGGCACCAGTCACTCTTTACGTTTCCGCACGTATTCAAGTCTGCGGGCGAGGAGCTGAGCCGCGAGCATACCGACGACGTCATCGCGCACATCGAAGGCACGTCAGACGAGCCGCTCGGCATGATATTCAGAATAAACGCCAAAGGTCCGGTAAGGAATCCGTCAATAACCGACGTATACAGGCAGGAAAAAATCCAGCTGGGATGGTCTAACGCGGAGGCAGATCCACCGATATCACTCAATCTCGATCTGAGGTCGGGAGACGTTGTGGAGGTCGTGACAGAGAAAGGAAAACGCGGAATCACGTTGACGCGCGACGGCCAGACAACATCGATCAACCAGTACCTGACGGACGACTCAACGTTCCTGACTCTGCACAGAGGCGAGAACGTGTTCGGATACGGGGCGGAGTCGGGAGCAGAAAACGTCGCGCTCGACATCTGCTACAGAAATAGATACGAGGGGGCATAATCATGACGCTCGACTTGTCGGTCTACGACCGTGAATTCAACCTGATAGGCTACATCGAGTCATACTCGAGCCTATTGTGGACCAGGAACTACTACAGCCCGGGCAGCTTCAAAATAGAATGTCCGCTGATAGAACAGAACGTCCGTCAGCTGCAGCTGGGCAACATCATACGCAAGAAGGACATACGGAACGACGGCACCACTGTAGACGCCAAGGAGGCAGGAGTCATAGAGTACGTGTACAGATCGGATTCCAATGACGCCAAGTACATGGTAGCGGAAGGCCGCTTCCTGTCGTCGTATCTCGACCGCCGTATCATCAAGTACACGACTACGCACCAGGGAACGTCCGAAGAGGTAATGAGGGCGTTCAT
>AVOA01004250.1_pt1 | contig 9465 bp, 16 predicted proteins | sample 80171 | NCBI WGS metagenome assembly AVOA01 (sample SAMN02954237, study PRJNA213161) | gut metagenome | biome: terrestrial; feature: piglet; material: feces; isolation source: piglet diarrheic feces | host: Sus scrofa | place: China
GATGGACGCAAGGCGGAGGGCTTTAGCCCACACCGCACAAAAAACCAGGGCGGTTTACTGCCCTACCTTAGAGCCGCCTAGTGCGGCGGTGTTGGGGTGGCGGTCGGGGTAGGCGCAGGGGTGGGGTCGTGGCTTCCGGGCTCGTCCCGTGAAGCCACGGACCCATCCCTGCGCCGAGAGCGGTGGAATACTGTCTGCGGATTATCTATCTGTCTGCTTTTCTGTCGTCTGTTGGCTCATTGTTCTTCTCTATCTCCTCATCATCTACTTCAGGAGCAGGAGCCATCAGCCACATCTATCTTTGTTTTTCGATATATCTTACATATTTTGTGTTGTTTGACATCTTTTAGGACATTTTTATTACACTTTATTTTGTCCAAAGTCCTTACTTTTTGGGTATCAGTTTTGCGTATACCCTAAAATCGGGTGTTATACGCTGAATATCACATGATTACAGAAATTTCTCATGGCACTCTAACGGCGGTGCTACTGCACCGCCGAAAGCGCATACTTGTTACACCTCCCCACGTCTGCCATCTAGCTATCTCTGTAAATTTGGGCTTAGGTTTATCCTCGATGAGCAACGAAGCATGTTCCATATCACATACCGCCAACCCAAAAAGGCTGACACATCACGTGCCAGCCTATCTGTAATAGTTTTCGCATTTTGCTTTCTAAGAACTTTTTCTTATGACTTTTAACTCATATATTTATTACTTTTTACACTAATATCTCTAAAATGGGTCTCCGAAAATGTTGTGAAGCTCGTTCACATCTTTGTCGGTTTGTATCTGATTCCGTCGGATTCTACTATTCAAGTTGTCTATCTCTTTTTTGTAGATATCTATCTGTTTTTTAATTTCCTCATTGACTTTAGCTCTAATAGCAAGGTATCTGTCTATCTTAGCTTTTGACATTTCAGCAGTGATTTCCGATTGCCTTTCAGCCCATTTTCTGAACTGTTCAATTGAACGAGGACGAGCAGCTTCTAAGTCAGCTTTTCTTTCTCTTTCGTTATTTCTGCAGGTCAACTTATCATAATTTTCTGCATCTGGGAGCCACCATTCACCGTGCTCTTTGGAAATCTCTCTTGCTACCTGGTGGCAAGCTTCACGATATTCCTCTGACAAGTTCTCGTCCTTGCTCTTAGCTATGAGTCGGTTCATCATTATCTTCTCGGTTCTGCTCGGGTCTTCTGTCTCTGTCTGTCTCTGCGGCTTGTAGTGGTTGTGCAGGAACTTGGTGTTAAAGAGTTGCAGCTTTTTACATCTGTTCGTCCTCTCTTTGATTCTTGCTGCTCCTTTGGTTATCCACTTGGCATAAATGAAGTAGAAAAGCCACTCTGAGCAGGTGAAGAAGGTGGCCGCAAGACTATCCAAGTTATCGAAGGCATTGAGGGATAAATCTACCACATGATTATCCCCTAGGTCTATCCATTTGCGCCCCTCTGAGTTCATTGAAAACTCTACTCTCCACACATCAATTTTCTTCGCTTCTTCGATTGGTATCTCATGATCAACGGCGGAACCATGAACAACCGGAACTCGCTTTGAGCGGATTTCTGTCTCTTTTGTTTTAGGGTTTCTGTATTCGTAAGTAACTTTTTGGAGGTCGCATAAACCTGCCTTCACCCAGGTATCTTGTATATAGAATTTTCCGGTGTTGGATTCAAGTTCGAGCGTCTTATTATAGAGTTTGGTGCTAAGGGCTGATTTTGGGCTACCCCATTTAAGGGAGTTCCAGGTACGCCCCGTCTTAGTTTCTCTGCCATGGGCGCCTAGTTGGATGGGGATGCGCCAAGTATCATCACCATCGCAAGAGTGGGCATCAATCTTAGACTGATGCACTTTCCAAATTTTATCTTTCATATACTTGTTGGCCAAGTCCTGCGGCATCATTCCATTGTCGAAGATGGTAAGGTCGCAGCAAACGTCAACTCTGGATATACCTCTATATTCATAACCATATTTGAGGATGAAGCTAGTCAACTGTTGCACAGGTTTGGGCTGATAAAGGGTTCGGTTGGACAACCTGATGTGGCATGATTCAGGCTCGAAGATTCCGCCATTCTGTTTAAGGGAGTAGGGGTTTCGCTCTATCTCCAGAAAGGGGTTGCGTCCATTCATGAGGGTGAATTTCTCTCGGTATTGCGGTGTTCCGTATTCTCGTTCTACAACACTCCATCCCAATCTCTTGAAATAAGCAGCATTCATAGCAACCCCTTTTGGTTCCAGGCAATAGACCGAGAGCCAATCCAGGTTAATGCACTTAACCTTGTTTGGGGTTGTTATGAGTTGCTGCATAAGTTGTTCTTTTTATATTAAAGACTTATCGTCTTGTTTAGTTTATCGTTGAGATAGATATTTATTTTTTGGTCTATCATATCTCCAACAATTTTAATTTTGTTACCATTGCTATGTTTAATGTAATATATAGCAAGTTGAGAAATTTCATTAAACTCGTAATCTAGCAATTTATATCCATCCTGAATATAATTTTTAGTTGTTGCTTTTGTTATGCGTTCAATTTTATTCTCCATCATATTTTATATTTTAAAATGGCATATCATCCTTTTTACTTGCAGGGATGGTAGCAGTGCCGGCAGGAGCTTGCGTGGTGTTTGCGTTATTCTGCTCTTGCTCTTGATGTCCACCACACAACTCAACCTCTCGAACAAATAAATTCACCCCAGTTTCCATTTTGCGAGTCTTAGGGGATGAGTAAACAACAAAGTTTGGTGTACCTCTGACAAACACTTTCGTACCTTTTTTGAGGTATGGAGTCAAGCCGCCGCCATCACCATTTAATGAGCAGCTCACCCAGGTTGTTTGGGTACTTATGACTCCTGTCTGTTGGTCCACCCATTTGTCAGTATGAGCAACACGAAAAGAAACAAACTTGCTTCCGTTATAAATCTTTACTTCGGCATCTGCACCGAGATTGCCAATGATTTCCATTTTAATCATGATTCAATATTTTTAATCGTTCAACAATTATATTATATGTATCTTGCATTGAGATATTTAACATTTTGCTAGCTGATTCAATGACTTTCAAACAATTACCGATAGCCTGCTTTGCTAACTCTTGCTGATAATCATAGATGAACTTGATGAAATCAAGCTTTCTGTGTATATCAGCTACTGAAGCAATATCATTGAGGTATGCTTTATATCCTTTGTATAAGTTATCGTAAGCATTTTTAGAAGCGAAGAACATTTCTATAGAATATTCATCTATTGCTTCATCTAAGGCATCATAGTCTGCAGTCAAGCCATCAATGTATATTATGCCTTCATCGGTTACGTATATTTTTACTTTTAGCATTTCTTCCATGTAAGTTTTCCTTTCTATTTTTGTCGTATTTGCGAAAGATAATAGCTTCTGGGCGCCAAGGAGGGAAACACACGCCAACTTCTTCGGGATGGCAAGATTTCAAATGCTTGAAATAGCAACCTCGGCATTTGTCAACTGCTTCTACGATTTGCAATCGTATGCCGTTGTACTTAATAATCTTTCCAACTTCTATTATCTTTAGCTCCATGACGGTTTAATTTTAATGTTCTTAATCTCTGACTTAGGTTTACTTCGATGAGCAACGAAGCATGTACCGTATCAGATTATATTTTGCGATACACACATATATCAGCATTACCGATATACTTGTATTTTTCACATGATAGTTGTCCTCTACATACCATTTTATTCATCAGTCGGCGGACTGCTTGTTTGTTTGTCGTGTAGAGTCGGGATGCCACATCAGCGATTCTGACGGCTTCACCTTTAGCTATCACTTTTCTAATGTTAGTTGTTGTTATTCTATTCATAGGCATTCTTTTTTTATTTGTCTTCAACTTCTCTGATAAGTATGACTTTTGGAAGCTCTACTTCTTCCGGAGTGGAGAAGATAACCGTATGTTCGCATTTGACTAGCCAACCAAGATTCATCTGTTGTGTGGCCCAATGAGTGAACTCTTCTTCCTGGATGAAGTATTTGTCGAAGAAGTTTTCGTCGTAATCTTCTGTCACGTCGTGACGCTCGATTGTAACTTTAATAAATTTCTTACGCATATCACCGATAGCATTAATTTAACATAATGAGGAAAATCTGCGTATCTAGCGACAGCTAAGGCGTATTATAGTAAATAGTACTTGATGCCATAAAAAAAGCTCCGTGGAGAGGTTTAATCGTCCACGGAGCTCATGCTATCGTTAGCCGTAAGCCGTTCAAAGTCGCTCCTCAGCGTTGCTTCTATGCTCTTACGGATGGTGCAAAGTTAGTTTTTTCTTTAATAAGTTCCAAACTTTTTTGAGATTATTTTTGTGGTCAAACACATATTTAACTATTAAGAAGAATATAATTATTAATAGCGCATTAACAAAAACGTTATTTTCTTTCTTTTTAACTATTGGTTTGTTATTTTGCTTCTTTTTAGTTTTTTGTTTCTGTGTTTGCTGCTCTTTTTTCTCAATTTTGGATTGTTGGTTTACGACTTCTGCCTGCTTCGTGATTTTAATATGTACTGTACCTTTTTTAGGAGGTTTCTTCGATGAAGGTATGAGGGGCTTTTGTTCTGAACCCTTGTTTGATTCTGCCTTTACGCCCTGATCCTCATCCAAGTTCCAAGAGATTTCTACATCTTCAGCAATGGATGCTCGTTTTAGATGAGAGTCCAAGCTAGTTGTAGTTGTAGTTTTTGTTTTGGTGTTTGTTGAGGTCATTTGCTTTTGTGATGAACAAGAGCTGATACCTATCATTATCAACAACATTATTATATAAATACTCTTTTTCATGCCTTGTAGTTGAAGTTAAAGTGATGACGGGGTGTTTTGGCTATGTTCCATTGAACGTGTAACCATTGCCCGGAACCCGAGTGTTCAAATAAAACTGTGTCAACTGATGGTATTTTCTGAAGGTTTGAGAACAGTTTGGTAGCTTCTGTAAGTGATGCTACATGTATGTCTGCTGCATTGCCTTGTGTATGCCAGGAGTTGGAAACGCCACCCACCAAAGTGTTAAGCTTAGGGCATCTGTAGCCGGAAGTGATGAGGATTGGTTTACCATAGATGCGGCGTAATGGGTCTAGTACCATGTCAACGCCGTATTGCAGATTCTTAATTACATCTGCAGGTGGAGTGTTATCAATATGATGCTTGATTGCGGTTGATGATTTAATCAACTCGGCAAGAGAGAAAAATTCACTCTTGATTGTCTTTGTTGTTGTGCCTTGAGGTTTGCCCATAACTGCCAAGTTTGTAATTTAGGTGAAAAACGCTAGCTGCAAAGATTAATAACTGTGCTACGAAAATCAAAACACCTGCAGCTATATCATGATGTTCTGATACGATAATCGATGAGATACCGATAGTGATTGCTGCCATCACGCAACAAACACCTGCACTGTACTCTACCTTGTCTTTAGAGTCTCTTTCCATAAGCTAAAAAAAATGGGGAGTTTTTTGTAACTCCCCAAATTTGTATTTACTAAATAGAAACAGAGCCACCGCCGCCAGGGAGTGTGCCGGAACCGCCGCCTCCTGTAGAAGCGTCTGCATCCTGGCCCGTAACAACGACATTAAATGTAATCTGACTAGCTGCAGTAGTTTCTGTTGCAGCAACAGAAACAGTGACAACTGCGGTACCGTTAGCTACTGCAGTAATTGTTCCTGTACTAGCGTCGATAGTAGCAACGTTTGAATTGCTGATGCTATATCTGACTGCACCACCTGCAGTATTACCGTTGAGTGAAGGTGCGTTGGCCGTGCCGCCCTTTGTAGAGATTGCAACAGAAGAAGCTGACAAACTCAACTCAGGAGTAGGCAAAGTGGTCACTGTAGCCTGGTTTGACATTTCACCACCGTTGAGGATCAATTCTGACTCGATAGGGTATGTGTTGAGCTGTGACTCTACAGTAACACCTGCGATAATTGATTTATTACCCACCATGGTTGAATTTGAGCGTAACCAAGTACCTCCAACCTGGCGGCTGAGGATAACTGCACCTAAGTTTGCTTCGGTTGATGCAAGTTTGAGCACGCCACCACTGAAAGTAACGCTGATGTCCAAATCAGAGTGGTTTGCGTCAAATGTAAACGCATCATGAGGATTAGCCACCGAACCAGTCTTATCAGCATACAAGCGGACAATATTCAAACGAGTAGGGGTATAGCTGAAGACATTTCTAGTGAGTGATGCCTGGCCAACCATCCAAACAAAAGTAATGAGGTCGCCTGCCTGGATGCCCATAGCGTTGTACACGTCCTGAGCAGTAGCCAAAGTTGCAACATTATACTGCAGCTCGATTTGATTCTGAGTGTTGACAACAAAAGGCATTTCCGGAAGGCTACCACGGGACAAGATGTAACGCATTGGGTTAATCAATTTGTCCTTGTAGCCATTAAACGCAAAACTTGCGCTGCCGTTTTTAGATGGGTCGCGGAACTTATTTAAGTTCAAACGCATAAACTCTGCCATGCACTGCTGTCCAACCGTCTTCCCCTCAAACGAGTGGTCGGCGATTACCTTAAGATAACTGTACGCTGCGCCGATAGTTGTCATAACCATGCGCTGGCGCATCTGAGCAAGTGTGCGTGGGTTCTTAACTCGATATACACGCTCTTTTGTGATTTGGCTGCCGTTGAGCTCGGAGAATGTAAAGTTCTTGGTGCTACCAGTACGGATGCCAAAGAAGCCTTTAGATTTAGCCATAGTGATATATGTAAGGGGTGCCCATGCATGCGCCTGGGGGCAGGGGGCACCATCCCTGCAGGGGCGCTTTTCAACGTGCGCAAAGGTACGAAATAGTTTTGATTCGGAGGTAAAGGCGACTTACTTCGGAATTACTTGCCGTTTCACGGCGATTGTTTATTAATTATTTACATTTTAACAGAAAGTGTTTAACTCAAGTTAATATCGCTTAACCAATTTAAAATATTTTCGCCGCCCCGTTAGGGGTGGCGGTCGGGGGTGCGGTGGCACGAGGGGTGGCGGCGGCAGCCGCCACCCAGTTGGTACCCACTTGGGTGCCATGAACTAAAAAACCGCCGCCCCGTTAGGGGTGGCGGTCGGGGGTGATGGTGGCATGAGGGATGGCGGCGGTAGCCGCCACCCTTATACATTCCAATTTCTCGTGACATACTCGTTGATTGCAAGATTGATGAGTCGATTTCGCTTCATGTTGTTTTTCTTGCAATAAGATTCCGCTAACTCAAATGTATCTCCGTCTATCTTTGCGGAGATTGCTTTCTGTGTTACCTGTTTCATAAACTCAATATTTTAAAAATTAGTAATAAGGAACTCATTATAAATATGTATATAATGAGTTCGATTTTGTTCGGTGCTCGAAAATTATACATTTACTCGTAAAGGTCTTCGTTTATTTTCTTATTTAGTCTTCTCAATGCTCTATCTGTTGCAGGGAGGAAACATATGGTACCTATTTCAACATATTTATCTTTTTCAACATTGATAACCTGCCTTTTACTCTCATAAGCAAACAATAACACCGATAAAGCGTGTAACTGATTTTCTGTAATTTCTATCTTCATAATTTTGGCTTATCCGTGATGCCTAGGGCTTATTTTTAAACGCTTGGTTTCTAAAAAATCTTAGGTGTTCATCCTTGAGGATCATGTAGTATTCTATTTTGGCGATACCCAGGTGTAACAGTTGCAAGTCTCCGGCAATGTTGTATTTAAGCCAATTATGCGGAGATAGCAAGCTATTGCAAAAAGGCTCCATGGATGGCGGCTTGATGTGCGCCTTTATCCACTCCACAAACTTCTCCTCCACCTGAGGGTTATTGCCCATGCCCCTAATATCTATTCGGGTGCATGCAAGTAGTTTTTTGATGTTTGCTTCAACCTTTATCAACTTGCAAAAGGTCTGCTGATTAATGTGGTCGATGCCATACATGAGCACACCTCCTGGATGCAGCGCAGCAACCCTCATGAGGGTTGCTTTAAGTGCGTTGCGTAATTGTAATGTCATCTTGCTCATGATGTCATTATCCATTTAATGAGTAGTGCGATTATCACCCAATAAAAGGCGTGGATAAAGAAGATGTTGAGGAAATGGAAAAACCATTTGTCCTCGTTGAAAGTTTCTCTTTTCATAAACGATAGCATTTTAGTGGGGGTTGGTTAAGCCCCCGTTACCTTATTATATATTCTTCTTTACTTCCAATTTGGCTTAACACATTCAACATGAAATTTTGCAAGAGCAAGAAACATTTCAAAAGAAATGTCTTGATTATCTGCTGCATACTCCAAAGGTAATGTTATTACCATTTCTACGATTTTTGTCAACTCAGTAGAAATGCTAGGTGCATATTTGATAAGTGCTGTACAATTAGCGGCAAAGCCCTTTTTTGTTTCACTTTCTACTATCCAACCAACTACTTTGATAAAAGATTCTTTGTTAGTTGAATTTTTGCCAATCTCATAACGCTTCTGGAAAGCGTCATTAAGGATTTTAGCGAAATTCTCTGCTACATTCCACATTACTTCATTATCTATTTTCATAAAATTGTGCTTAACCGTGTTGCACCTAGGGCTTATTATGAGGGGTGGTTAGCCCCTCGTTACCTTTAGAACTCAATAGGGATAATCAAAATTGGCATGTTCTCCAAATTGGTGTAAAACCAAACTTTCACAGATTCATCTCCTTTGCATTCTACACATCTGTAGATTACCTGCCATAGTTTTTCTCTATCTATTTCATCTTTGCACCAAACGATAATGGCGTTTCCTGTCCAATTTTTCAAACGATTATCGCTCTTATCTTCCTTGATACCACCAAGTATGATATCTACATCAACAGCGCCAACGAAAGGGCTCATGTGGTAGTACTTATTCCCTGACAATTCAAGTACTTCCTCAATTTTAAAAAGGTTCTTTACACTCATATACGATAGCTTAAAGAGGTTGGGTTGAACTATTCTTCCCTTATCTCTACTGCAAAGGTACGACTTTTTTCCGAGACTACCAAGTTTTTTTAGTTAAAAGTATATACTTTTCTTTAACACTTATGTTAAAAAGTATATACTTCATAGATGCATCCTCTGCGCTATAATTCTGCTCATGATACCCACCTCTAGGAGGGGAGTTACCTCCAGGAGGGGGTGGGGGACACACCCTAAACCTTTTCTTTCAATTTATCATGCAGGGGTTCTTGGGCTGTAAGCCCAAGGTTCCCTGCATGATAAATTGAAATACTTGTTTTTTCCCACCCCTTTGGGGTGGGGGGCGGGCATGGCTATTAGCGGTTTACCGCTAATAGCTAAGGTTATAAGTTTCAGAGTTTTATCTTTTGAGCAGGGGTGGAAGCAAAGCGGACGGCGTTATACGCCGACACCGCACAAATAACCAGGGCGATAGCCCTACCGCTCTCCCGAGCCGCGAGGGCGGTACGCCCGAACGAGCGAGCCCCCCCTTGAGGGGGCGGGGCGGCGTAGCCGACCCGGG
>AVOA01003136.1_pt1 | contig 9414 bp, 8 predicted proteins | sample 80171 | NCBI WGS metagenome assembly AVOA01 (sample SAMN02954237, study PRJNA213161) | gut metagenome | biome: terrestrial; feature: piglet; material: feces; isolation source: piglet diarrheic feces | host: Sus scrofa | place: China
ATGCTACTCAAGAGTCAATCTCTAAGACTGCTCAAGATATGTTCCTAGGGGAATTACTGCATTATTCTTATAGGAATCGAGGAGTAGGTGCTTTAAAGAAGGTTGCGAATAACCGTGAGGGATTCCTTTCAGAAGAAACCTTGTTAAGAGCAGGGGTATCTAAGGAAGACTTTAAGGATATCCAAGAGGCATTAGCGAGAGCCTTTGTTCCTAATGAAAAGGGATATTTCGATGTCAGAGATATCAATGCCCTTTTAGATAATCAGAAGGCTTTATTTGCGTTACGCCGCTTAGGGAACTATGTATCTTCTGAGTGTATTCAAAAGAATACTTTAGCGAATACCATGCTTTGGCAAGGTTCTAAGAGTTCTCCCATTATGAATATGCTCTTTCAGTTCAAGACGTTTGCATTGGCGTCCTTCAACAACAGACTCGTTAAGAGTTGGAATAGGTACAAAGAGGGGGATGTCATTGGGCAGGCTCAGACCCATGTGTTAGGACACGCTCTAGCAGGAATGGGGTTGTTGGCTCAGTCTACACTCAAGACAGCAGGTATGAGTGAGGAAGAGCGAAAGAAGTGGATGAAGAGAAACTACGGCATTGAATCCATTGATGAGGCTAATCCTAGTACACTTATGAAGTTCTTTGTGAATGCAGGGTTACGCTCAGGAATGTATGCATCGGTTGCTCTCCCGATTTCAATGGTGTATAACCCCCAAGTGAAATCCACAACGTCCTCTTGGGGCTCTAGAGACAAACCTACTGTACAAGAGGGTATTGCTGACCTGTTCCCCTCTGCAAGGGTTGCTAACTCCATTTTAGGGATTGGCTACGATTCCTTTATGTACGCTACGACTCCCGAAGAGGGTTCTATTGATAGTGACCTTAATAGTCTCCAAATTAGGCGTCAAAAGGAGAGACACGCTAAGGCTTTCGCTAGAGATTTACTTAACTTAACACCTCATATTGATGTCTTAAGAAACATCATGAAGAGTTCGGTGTATGATGCTATAGAGAATAACTAAATGGCAAGTACTATTATTATCTATCAAGGGGATGGTAACACTACAAGTTTTACTATCCCCTTTGACTATCTAAAGAAAACTTTCGTAAAGGTATTCCTTGATACATCCACAGAACTCAAAGGTGGAAGTTCAAGTGATGCTACAGCGGATTACTACTTTAAAGATGCTACTACAATTCAGTTAACGAAGATTGTACCTACAAGTACTCAAACGATTACTATTCGTAGGTACACTTCGGCTACAGAACGAGTAGCATCTTTTAGAGATGGCTCAGTGCTGTACGCTAAGGACTTAGATACGTCTCAGGTTCAGGCATTCCATATTGCAGAAGAGGGCAGAGATATTCTTAATGATGCCCTTACAGTTGACCGTAATGGTAATTGGGATGCTAAGAAAAAGAGAATCACCCGTGTTGGAGACCCTGTAGAAACTACTGATGCAGTTAACAAGAAGTACGTCGATTCAGTAGTCGATATGCAGAAAACCTTAGGGGAATATGAAGCAACCACTAAGGGCTATCGGGATGAAGCAGAGGGATTCAGAGATGAGTCACTTAATTATGCTACTCAGGCTCAATCCTCAGCAAGTGCCGTAGCGGCTGCTAGAGAAGAGGTTCTGAATAAAGCAGATGAAGTCTCTCAGAATGCTACTGAAGTTTCTACTAAGCACGCTGATGTTGTGGTGAAACACACTGATGTAGTCGCTAAAGCAAAACAAGTCTCTGATGATGCTACTAAGGTATCTCAAGATAGAACTGCTGTAGAGGAAACATCTGAGTTACTTAAGCCTATCGTACCTCACACTAATGAAGTCGTTGTTGTAGCAGAGAACATTGAACACGTAGTTACGAACGCTCAGAACATCACCCAAATTAATGTTGTAGGGGCTGACTTAAAGGGTTCAATCAGTGAATCTGTCTATGATGACTACGGTACTATCGGTGATACAACCCCGTTACCTACCATCACAGGTGGTAACATCAAGATTGTTGCCGATAATATTGATAATGTCAATACGGTAGCAGGGATAGCACCCGAGATTGAAACGGTAGTTAACTCAGTAGCAGAAGTCAAGGCTTACGCTGAGAGTGCCCAAAATAGTGCTACAGATTCCCAAACGTATGCAACAACAGCAGGTGCTAAGGCTAGTGAGGCGTCTACTGAGGCTAGTAATGCACATAATAGCGCTACCGCTAGTACCTCTAGTGCTACTGTGTCTAGGAATTGGGCAATTAAATTAGATGCCCCCGTAGAGGGAACTGATTACTCATCTAAGTATTACGCGCAGAAGGCTCAAGAGAGCGCTACTTCAGTTAGTACAGAAGGTGCTACTCAAATTCAAGCCTTGAAAACAGAGGGAGCTAAACAAGTTGGTTTGGTGACTGCTGAGGGGACTTCTCAAAAAGACCTCTTGGATTCCCATACGACAGAACTTGTTGGTACTCTCGAAACATCAGCCACTGCCCAAACTAAGAAAGTAACTGATGAAGGTCAGAAACAGGTCAATGCTGTTTCTTCCGAGGGAACTAAGCAGGTTGGTTTGGTGACTTCTGAAGGGACTAAACAGGTTAAGGCTGTACAAGACGCCAAAACAGAGGCTACTACAGCAATCTCCGCAGAAGTAACTAAGGCAGAAACGGCGGCTTCAACTGCTACAGCAAAGGCTACTGAGGCATCTCAGAGTGCTAATACGGCTACAGCAAAGGCTACTGAGGCATCTCAGAGTGCTACTACTGCGACTACTAAGGCATCTGAAGCATCAGATAGTGCTACTACGGCTATAACTAAGGCTACTGAGGCATCTGAGAGTGCTACTAGTGCAGAAACAAGTGCCAATACAGCAACAACTAAGGCTACTGAGGCGTCTCAAAGTGCTACTACGGCGGCTAATAAGGCGTCTGAAGCATCAGAGAGTGCTACTGTGGCGGCTACTAAGGCTACTGAAGCATCCGAAAGCGCTACTAATGCAGAAACAAGTGCTACTACAGCAACCACTAAGGCTACTGAGGCATCTCAGAGTGCTACTACGGCGGCTACTAAGGCTACTGAAGCATCTCAAAGTGCTACTACAGCGGCTACTAAGGCGTCTGAAGCATCCGAGAGTGCTACTAGTGCGTCAACTAGTGCCAATACAGCAACCACTAAGGCTACTAATGCCGCTTCTAGTGCAGAAAGAGCAGAGAACGGTGCTACTAATTCTTGGGCATATGCAGAACTATCTAAGCAGTGGGCTATTCAAACGGATACTCCTGTAGAGGGTTCTTTGTATGGTGCTAAGTTTTATGCTGAACAAGCGGCTAGTGGGCAGTTAAGAGCCAATTGGGCTGAAACAGATGAAACATCTAAAGCGTTCATTCTGAATAAGCCGACGCTGTCTACGGTGGCTACTAGTGGGAACTATAGTGACTTGAGTAACAAACCTACGATTCCTACAGTTCCTACTAAAGTATCTGCCTTTGAGAACGACAAGGGGTATCTCACGGAGCATCAGAGCCTAGCAGACTATGCTAAAACTGTTGACTTAGCTACTGTTGCTACAAGTGGTAACTACGTAGACTTAAATGGTAAGCCTACGATTCCAACAGTTCCTACTAAGGTATCCGCCTTCGAGAACGACAAGGGGTATCTAACGGAACATCAGAGTTTAGCGGCTTATGCTAAAACTGCTGACTTAGCGACTGTTGCTACAAGTGGTAGTTATGCAGACTTAAGTGGTAAGCCTACGATTCCTACAGTTCCTACTAAAGTGAGTGCGTTTGAGAACGATAAGGGCTACTTAACTGCACATCAATCCTTAGCAGGGTACGCTACGGAAACATTTGTGAATACCGCTGTAAGTAACTCAGAGAACAAAGCATATAATGATTACGGAACACTAGGGTAATAACAATGGCTGTAAAAGAAAGAAGTCAAATAAAGGGCACAGATGCCCAAATTAAGGCTTTTGCAGGGCACAACGGCGTTCTTGCATTTGCTACAGATACAAAGTCTCTTCATGTCCTTAGTGGTACGGCAGGGACTACTACAGAGTTTCTCCCGAGTACTAAGGTGGCTACGAAGACTGAACTCGGAAGTTATGCTACTAAGGCAGAGTTAGGCTCTTATGCTACATCTGAAACGTTAACTACTGAGTTGGCTAAGAAGGCTAATACTGCTGATGTTAATGCCACGTTTGCTAATTATACACCTACGGCTAGTCTTGCTACGGTGGCTACTAGTGGGAACTATAATGACTTAAGTGGAAAGCCTACTGCTGCAGGGGCAGAGGTCGGCGACATCAAACTGTACGCAGGCTCTAATGTCCCCAATGGATGGTTTCGTTGCGATGGCTCTACCGTTGCGAACATGTCGACCAACTATCCTAAGTTGTATGCCGTGCTGGGTACGAATGTCTTACCCAACTATTCGGATAGAGTGCCGATGGGGGCGTCTTCGGGTATCAATACCGCTGTCGAAGCGGGGTTGCCCGAGATAACTGGCTATGTATTGCTTAGAGGCGGAAAAACAGTTAGTACCTCCACGCCAGGTGCCGTCAGTTCAAGTGCTATTCTCAACAATGATCAAACTTGGGAAGGGAACAACACTGCGTTTGTTGAGGATAAAAATGCGGTCAATCCTCACCGCTCAAGACTCAGTTTTGATGCAAGTAGATGCTCTGACATTTACGGTGCATCAACAACAGTTCAACCACCTGCAGTAAAAGTTGCTGTTTTAATTAAGCACGACTGATTAATAATCTTTGAATGAAAGTTTCAGTTAATTAGAAGAGATACCATGAAAAAAGCATACATATACGACCCTGAAAACAACTACCTATTCAAAGAAGAAGTCGATTGTCAGACCGACCCCGTAGCGTCGAAAAAGTCAGGCGAGACTGTCTACCTCTTGCCAGGAAATTCAACATTCGAAGCGCCGCTTGAAAAAGAAGATGGCTACGTAATCATCTTTGAAAACGGTCATTGGGTTAAGAAACACGACTTCAAAGGAAAGACCTACTACGTAACCGCTGACGGCTACTACGGCGAACCAAAGGAAATGAAAGACTATGGCGACCTGCCTGAAGGGTGTTCATTTGAACGTCCGCAGATGACGACAGAAGAGCAAGCGCAAGCTGATTTGAATTCGGCAAAAGCAACTCGTGCAACTAAGGTGGGTGCGCTTACCGTTACGGTTGACGGTATGGTCTTTGACGCTGACGAAACGAGTCAGAACCGCATGAGTCGGGTGGTCTCTGGTGCGCAGGCACTTGGCGTTGACATGAATACAACGACGCAGATTTGGGTTCTTGCGGACAACACGGTGGCAACGCCGACCGTTGCACAGTTAGCGCAAGCGCTGAAACTTGCAGGCGAGGCACAGACAGCGCTGTGGACGAAACCCTATGAGGAATCTGATACTAAAACTAAGGCACAGAAACTAAGTTAGTCATGACACCACAAGTAGAGCCATCAAAGGTATCCGAGTATATTGCGGATGTAGCGTTACCTGTTGTTCCTCCCATAACAGTAACCTCAATGACTCTATTAGGATTCCCCCTTAAAGAGTGGGTATATGTAGCCACATTGGTATATACCTTTGTGGCTACTGTTGCCCTAGTTAAGAAAACATTCTTTAATCAGGCACATCCCATTGAGTACTTTAAGGCTGTCCTAGAGCATTATAGTAGCAACAACAGCAACAATAAGGAGTCTCATATTGGCAACAAAAGAGAAGAGTGAACTAGAAGGACTCTTAGGGGATATTCATTCGGTACTCTTAAAGGACTTATTAGAGGACTTAAAGAATCCCAAAAAGAGAACCCCTCAGTTATACAATGCAGTTATCAAAGAGTTAGAACGTAATGGTATTGATTGTGTCCCTAAAGCAGGGGATGAATCAGGGGATACCCTAAAGGCTATTCTAGATAACGTAAAGGAGGACTTAGGTGATTCAGTCTACTTCACAGGTACAGCATCCTCAATCAGGGCATAATAAAAGTAATCCCCTTAAACCATTCTTTGATAACTTCCCTTTGTTTGTGGGCTTAGTGTGGCAATATATCGGGTTACCTAAGCCTACACCTATTCAGTTAGACATTGCTAAAACTCTTCAGAATCCCCCTAGTAATCGTTTCATCCTAGAGGGATTCCGAGGAGTAGCCAAGAGTTTTATTACGTGTGCTTACGTAGTGTGGTCGCTTTGGAGAGACCCACAACTAAAGATTCTTATAGTGTCAGCCAACAAAGAAAGAGCAGATGCTAATGCTACTTTTGTAAAGAAAATAATGAATACCCTGCCCTTCTTGGAACACCTAAAGGCTAGAGAAGGACAGAGAAACACTCAGAATCTCTTTGATGTAGGACCTGCTAGACCTGACCACTCCCCTAGTGTTAAATCAGTGGGTATCGAGGGACAACTTACAGGTTCTCGTGCAGATATCATAGTGTCAGACGATAGAATATCATGTCGTCTTTAAATCCCTTAAATTCGGTGAAACTCAGACCTAGAAAGGTAAGACAATACCGAGCCGAGTAGAAATACAGGTGTAACGACTATTATGTAAGTCCCTAGTGGGACTGAAAAATGGGAGTCCTAGAAATAGGATAAGATATAGTCTCATCTTCAGGGAGACCTGAAGCATCTTCTATAGGAGTACTAGAATGTACGAAGTTAACAAAATATATGATACCCCTAAGGGTAAAATCAAAGTTCTTGCAAGAATTAAAAAAGAAACAAGGGGCGGCAAAGTGCTTCGACACCCTAGAGTCATAATCCAAATGCTAGATACAGGAACTGTCCTTAATGTGCAAACTTGTAATATAGGCACAGGACACTTTTGTGATTACATGAAACCTAGTGTTTATGGTGTTGGCTTCATTGGTTCTACAATAAAAATCCCTAGTCGTGCATCAGGGAGCATCATTAGACGCATCTATGACCTGTGGGCGAATATGCTTAAGAGGTGCTATGGTGGTTGGGATAGGGCATACTCAGATGCTAAGGTAGACCCTCGGTGGCATAACTTCACCAACTTTCTGAACAGCATTCAGGATGTAGAGGGCTATGAACTATGGGAGAAAAATCCCAAGATGCACCTTGATAAAGACATCATAGACTATTCTAAAAGATTGTACTCAAGGGACACTTGCAAGTTTGTAACACCTGCGGAAAACGTAAAAGAGATGCTAGATAGAAGATGGCATAGGAAGTAACGAGCCTATGTAAAGATGTTGTGGTGGAAATTCCAAAGAACTCTTTTACACAAATCCTAAGAGATAGACTCTTTGAGTTAGTACGTGAGTATGACGCTATTCTTAAGCCCTCAGAGAACTCCAAGATTATCTACCTAGGTACTCCCCAAAATGAAATGAGCCTTTACAATGCCCTCCAAGAGAGAGGCTATAAGTGCATCATTTATCCTGCTAGGTATCCCTATGATAGCAAACAGAGGGCTAACTATGGGGATAGATTAGCACCGTTCATTTCTGATGCTTATGAGAAGGATTCTGAACACTTAGCAGGGAAACCTACAGACCCCCTAAGATTTGACGATGAGGATTTACTTAAGCGAGAACTCTCGTATGGTAAATCAGGTTTCCTACTTCAGTTTATGTTGGATACTTCTCTAAGTGATACCGAGAAGTACCCCCTGAAGTTAAAAGACCTCATAGTGGGCAATTTTAGCCCCGTAGAGGCACCACTAAAGGTTAATTGGTGTCCTAGTACTACACTGAGGGTTGAAGAGCCTACAGTGCCGATTTTGGGGCTTAGAAACGATTTCCTTTATTTTATGCACTCTGCAAGCGAGGAAATGAAGGAATACGGCTACAAGATAATGTCTGTTGACCCATCAGGGAGGGGAACTGATGAGACTGCTTATTGTGTCCTTTATTGGCTCAATGGCTTTATCTACTTGATGGAAGTCGGGGGATTCAAGAGTGGCTATTCAGATGATACCCTTATATTATTATCTAAGGTAGCCAAAAAGTGGAAAGTGAATGAGGTAGTTATTGAGGGAAACTTCGGTAGACACCATTGCTGAAGTAAAACGCATTAAATTCGGTGGAACTCTCATACATGAGACAATACCGAGCCAAGCCTAGCAATAGGAAGGTGTAGAGACTAAAGTAGGGCAAGTGCCTGAAAACAGTGCGAACAATATGACCGATTACGAGAAACACACGTATAAATATCACATTATCTACAAGACAACTAATAAAGTAAACAAACGCTTTTACATCGGAATGCACTCCACAAATAATCTTAAAGATGACTATTTAGGGAGTGGTTTCGTGTTAAAGGATGCTCTTAAGAAGTACGGAAGGTCTAATTTCACTAAAGAAATTCTCTTTGTGTTTAGCACACGAGAAGAGGCTAGGGCTAAAGAGGCTGAACTAGTGAACGAAGACTTCTTAAAGAATCCTCTTGTTTACAATCTTGTAGAGGGTGGGATGGCTAGAATGAGTGAGCAATTCGGGGAGAAAAATCCTATGTGGGGAAAACCCGCTATAGGAAGAAAGCCCGTAAAAGCGACCCATAAAGATGGTCGTGTGTTATACTTTGAATCCATTAGAGCCTGTGCGGATGGCATAGGCATTGATAGGGCAAATGTAAGAAACCTTATTAAAAAGGGAATTCAAGGAAAACGTGGTTGGCGTGTTGTTAAGATATAGTCCGAACTATACAGCGATGTATAGCCATATGGCATAAGACTAACGACCTTATGTAAACACAAAATAAATGAATGGTATGTTCACTAAACTCTTTGAGCCTGTTCTAAAGAAATACTATGGGGGATGTGGTTGTACCGAAGTTACATCTAAGGGACAAAAAGAGTTAAGAATCATTGATACACTAGAACCTGTAATGACTAACCATAAGTTAATCGTTACAGTAGAGTGCCTACAGAAGGATGCTGTCTCTTGTAATGAAGACTATAAGTACTCTTGTTTCTATCAGATGACAAGAATCACAAGGGACAGAGGGGCATTACAAAAGGATGACCGATGTGACTGTCTAGCACAGGGAGTAGCATTCCTGATAGACTTTATGGGTGTTGATGCAGATGTCGGTATCAATGACATTACTGAACAGTGGTTAGAGAATAACCTAGATTCCTTCTATGGATTCGTTACAGAGAACATAGGGGGCATACAATCCACAGAGAACATGAAAGAAAGGGATAACTACAGGGGGAGTACTTACTTCTCAAGACAGAAGACAGGCTATAAGATTCCCCTTAATAGTCCCCCCTAAGTAGTCCCTAAGGGACACTATCAAGAATGCCTCTAGAACGCACTAGGATTGATTTAGAGACACTTTAGGGCTATCAGGTATACTGACGTAGCCTAAAGCCCCCTAAATCAATCCTAGAGGCTTCTAGGGGCATTACTGAGGGGAATCCTGTAACT
>AVOA01000313.1_pt1 | contig 8876 bp, 11 predicted proteins | sample 80171 | NCBI WGS metagenome assembly AVOA01 (sample SAMN02954237, study PRJNA213161) | gut metagenome | biome: terrestrial; feature: piglet; material: feces; isolation source: piglet diarrheic feces | host: Sus scrofa | place: China
TGTGTCAATCCCGGGACTCGTGCTCGGAGAACTCGCGGGATTCACAGACACAGTACGCAAGCAGGCCACATGGAAGAATCTCCTGTCGATTGAGACGGCGCTCGCAGAAGCGAGCGGCCACGGATTCAGGGTCCGTCCCGACTTCGCGTCACGTAGGATGATATTTGAGGTATACGACGGGCTCGACCGATCAACATCGCAGCACGACCGTAACCAGGTGATATTCTCCGACGACTACGCAAACCTCTCGCAGGCGACTCACGAGCGGAGCGACATCTACTACAAGACGGCGCTCTACGTGGGAGGACAGGGCGAGGGATCGGCCCGCAAGGTCTACGAGTACAAGGAAGTAGGCGCCGAGGGACTTGACCTTCGCGAGACGTTCGTCGACGCGAAGGACATAATGCTCGAGGAGGGTATGACCGACGCGGAATATCAGGAGCTCCTTCATGCCAGGGCGGTAGAGAAGCAGGCCGAGTGCATCGTATCAGACTCCGTTGAGTGCACGGTACTGCCGACGGTGAACTTCTCATACAAGAAGGACTACGACCTGGGCGACGTCGTGACGATCATGAAGCCGGAGTGGGGCATAAAGGCCGACCTCAGGCTTACCTCGATAATGGAGCAGTACATAGGAAGCACATTCAGCGTGTTCCCGACGTTCGGGAACCCGCTGCCAAGGACAAAGGGAGGCGACGCTAATGAATGGTAAGGCAATGTTCTTTGACAGCATAGACGGCGACCGCATATACGACGCGCAGGACTTTAGAGACTGGATGCACCATATGTTCTCCGAGGGAGTATCGGTGAACGACTTCTTCGTGTCCCCCGCCGGAGGCATGTTGCTGACGGTACCGGGGGGATACGCACACATAAGGGGAGCATCCAAGACGTTCACTGACGATACGACGGTGACGATAGCCGCTCCTGATCCCGCGATCGGCAGGATCGACGCAGTCGTACTGGAGCTCGACGTACCCTCCAAGGCTATCGAGATAAGAACCGTGTCCGGAGCGGCTTCAGAGACGCCGACGGCGCCGGAAATCGTACGCGACGACAACGTTTGGCAGCTCGTGCTTGCGTACGTGCACGTAAGGCCTGGAGCGGCCGAGATAACCGACGCGGACGTAGAAGATACGAGGATGGACCGTAACAAGTGTGGCTACCTGATCCGCTCGGCATGCGACAACGACATGTCGCCGGTGATCGCGATATACGACGAGACTGTGGGTGATATCATTGCTAACACGACGGGAAGCTTCAGCACGTGGTTCGAGTCACAGAAGGCGGCGTTCTCGCAGGACGTCGCGTCGCAGATTGAGACGATATCCGCGAAGATAACAGCGGAACAGGCGTACGTGACGGCCAAGATGGACGGGTATGCCGCGGACGTCGAGAAGTGCCGCGATGACATGAATGCGACGCTCGACTCAGGCGTAACGACTTCGAGCAGCAGTCACGTAAGCAGCCTGTATCCTGGCCACTGGACGACTACTGTTCCGAACTTCGACAGCGCTGACAAGGCACCCAATACGATGATCGTGCGTATCAAGATTGCTAAGGACGCTTTTGCGGCGTATACAAATTACACGTCCTATTTAGACGATTTTTACGTCAACGTGGTATTACGAAAAGACGATTCCAACAACAACATATATGTGGGAAATTTTTACAGTGCTGTTTATGAAAATGGCACCCCAGTAAGACGTGTTGAAGTAGGAGGATTACTGGGCGTTGAATGCGTATATGATTTTACGTCAAACACGTTCAGTGTAAATGGCTTATACGATGGTAGCAACATAGACATACGTACGTCAATAAAATCTATATATTTCGACACCAATTCATCTTCTGGTGGTGGTTCAATTAGCGTCATACGTAAAGACAAAATCACGTTACTCAACGCGATACCCATCTGGAGCGAAGATATATAACACTAAGGAGGACCAGCCGTATGAACGAAAAGGCATACATTTTCGACGAGGCCGAGGGATGCCCCGCCGGTATATTCAGAAACTACATGGGATACCTGTTCACGAACGGAACGTTCGAGGACGGAATGACCGTTTCGGTTGCGGGAGGCATGAACCTGGAAGTCGCAGTGGGATACGTGCACGTAAACGGTGCGGTCAGGTACTTCGGAACGCCGCAGTCACTGTCACTCCAGGCGTCGTCCTCTGGAGGGGACCGAATAGACAGCGTAGTGGTCGAGTGCGACGAGAACGAACGCAGAATAGACGTGAAGGTCGTGCAGGGAGAGAGCGCCGCTGAAAATCCTACGGTGCCGGACCCGATACGTACCGACGGAAAATACCAGCTCGTGATAGCAAGGATATCGATACGTCGCGGAGTCACTGAGATCACATCGGAGGACATAACCGACACCAGGGGAGACGCATCTCTGTGTGGATTTGTATCAGGGCGTAACCGTGAGGTAGACTTCACACAGGTAACACGAATGTTCTCGGCCCGCCAGGCGGATGAACTTGACGAGTACCTCGCGGAGTTCGACGAATGGTACGAGACGACATACGTTCCAAACGCGAGCATCACGGACGAGGATAAGGCTAAAATAGAGAGAATAGTGGCGGATGCGAACGCGTACTCGAACCAGGTAAGAAACGTCGACATACCAAAGATAAGCAGCGATATAACAACACTAATCGGGACCATGGACAGCATTATAGAGTCTGGCAGCGCCGCCGACTCTCTGTTCATGGACGTCGACAAGGGAGACGCCATAACGATCAAGAATTCTGACTACGATAGGGCCGACTTTATGATATTGACCGTAAAGGTTCCTGGGACTTTGGGAAAAAACTCATGCTTTTATGACGGTGGACGCGCTACGATATTCGCCATGCGCGACTACGGGACTGACGGTACGCGAACCAACGTGTTCAAGGCATGGGGAGGGATAAATAGTGCCAAGGCTAGCTCTTATACCAATAACAGTAAACGATACTATCGCGGATATTTCGCGCTCCTCGTCAACCACATGGACATCACGTTCAGCCAAGACACAGCATCTGGAAACTGGACGTTGTCTCAGATATCGATCAAGGCTCTGCTGAAGGAGTTCCATTATGGCGCAAACTCCACTTCTGACACATCCGCAGATAATACCGGAAATATAACTCAGCTCAGCACATTTACAAGTGCAGGAATCCAGCCAAGAACATATGGCAGTGTCACGGACTTCAACGCAGCTTGTTCCAATATCAGCGCCCCTGACGTCCCGTTCACAATAAAATCGGTCCAAGTGCTTCTCGCACGATAAGAAAGGAGATCCAGACATGTCAGATTATGGAATGTTTTTCGATTCGAAGGACAACGACAGACAGTACGGTGCGGAGTCGTTCCGCGAATGGTGCCACAGATTCTTCTCCAACGGAATCGTCAAGGACGAGAACGGCGGGTATGGATTCTCCGTGTCATCGGCCGGAGGCCGAAACGTCACCGTGTCGCCCGGCGTCGCGTTCATAAACGGCGCTATCAAGGTAATGCGTGAGCCCGTTACGATAGAGATCCCGGAGTTCTCCGGAACGGGATCGTACGTTGTCAAAAATATCGTGATCGAATTCAACACCGACAGGGACACCCGCGACATGATAGTGACAACCGACGGCCCAGCTTCCGGGGACGCGAATGACCCCGTTCGCGAGAATTCCCGATGGCAGCTCGTGATAGCCCGTGTACGCTGCCCAGACAAGGCGGAGAGAAACAACGTGCTCCCGGAGGACATCACCGACACGAGGGAGGATGGGGTATTGTGTGGGTTCATGCGCTGCAGCATAGACGAGACTAACATCTCGGAGGTGGCGAATACGTTCAGGACGTACATGTCCGCACTGGGCACAGATGAGCAGGCGAAGTACGACGCATGGTTCGCAAATATATCCTCGAAAATAGACCAGACGATATTAGACATTCTGGACGACCTCAACGCGGCGCTCGATACTGTCAAGCAGGCAGGAACTGAGGCGTCGTCCCTGGATGGACAGGTGACCGCGCTGAAGGAACGCACAGCGCGTTTCGACACTGAATACAAGTCCGTAGCGTCGGCACCATTCATCAAGATCCTCGCGTCGTCCACTTCGTCGACTAACCTATACGATATGATCAAAACAATAAAGCTCCCTGCTACAGGCTCTATTTCATGGCCAAATTTGAAGAAAATGATTATAACGTTCAAATGGCCTGTCGAATTTCCATATCCCGGTACATACGACAATTCTGACCAAGCTGCTAACGGAATATCTTTGACATTTACGAAAAATGAAAGTGGAAATGGCCTTATCCAAGATTATAATCTTTATGGATCCAACAATTCTTATAACTATGCCTTGAATACCACATTTCTCCAATTCAGCGTCTCTATTAGTAACTGGCAATTGGATGACAGCAATTCAAATTATGTGCCCAAATATGTCGACGTAACAGCAACACAGTTTAATACCGCAGTATCCTGGGCGTATGGTTTTGATGACGTTCCATACCTTAAAAAAGTTCTTTCCACAGGACAAAACTACATATACACCAACACTAACGTTTCAAACCTAAAAATCATAGGAATTTTCTGATTTTCCACAAAAAACCTATTGACATACCGCGTATTTTGTGGTATAATTACAGAAAGAGTAGATCCCGGAGGTGATAATATGACGGATTCAACGATCATAGTGGCGCTGATAACGGGTGCATGTTCAATACTCGGTGTGATAATCACGAACATCGCATCGGGGCGGCAGATCAACGCGAAGATCGAGAACACTCTGACTACGTCGCTGGCCGTAACCTCCGCCAAGCTCGAGGATCTCCAGCGCGACGTTGACGAGATCAAGAAGCTCGCGAGCAAGACGCCGAGCCTCGAGGAGAAGGTAGAGTCGCTCCGACGGGACGTGGACACCCTGACAAGACGGCTCGAGGACGTACGTAAGGAAATAGAGCAGAAGGGAGCATAAATCATGAGCAACAAGGTATACGACATACTGAAATACGTGGCGCAGATAGCGCTTCCCGCACTCGGGACGCTCTATTTCGCACTTTCCAGCATCTGGGGCCTTCCCTACGGGGAGCAGGTAGTCGGAACTATCACAGCAATAGACACGTGCCTCGGTACGATGCTGATGATAAGCAACGCCCAGTACAACAAGACGAACAAGAAGTAGGAGGGCTATCGACATGGCAAATCTGAAATTCACTGACGAGGGATACCTCGTAATCGACATATCGGCATACCAGAAGGGACTTGACATCGCGCGCGCGGTAAGAGATCACGGCGTCAAAGGCGTGATCCTCAAGATCGGAGGCGGCGACGGATACGCTCCCTTTTATAAGGACAGCGCTTTCGATGACCTCTATGCACAGTGCGAGAGGACGGGCACTCCCAAGGGCTGCTACTTCTTCGGAGCGGCCACAACTACCACCCGTGCCAAGCAGGAGGCGGACTACTGGCTCGGACTGATGAAGGGCAAGAGATTCGACCTTCCCGTATTCTACGACGTGGAGACCAAGGCACAGTGCGACCTCAACAAGACCGCTCTCACGAATATCATCAAGACGGTACTTGATAGGGTCGAGGCTGCGGGGTACTTCGTGGGAGTATATTCCGCGAAATCCTGGTACCAGGCCGAGTTCGACAAGAGCATCCCCGAGAGGTACGCAGCATGGGTTGCAGCATGGCCGTACAACGTCACGCCTCAGAACCCCGACACGTTGTCGGATAAGCTCGGCAAGTACAAGCCCAAGCTGCCAGCAGGCGACGTGCAGGTATGGCAGACGGGCATCGTTCGCCTCAACGGAATAAACGTAGACGGAGACCTCTGCTACGTAGGCAACTACCCCGAGGTGATAAAGTCACTCGGCCTCAACGGATTCGGTACGTCCAAGACGGAAGTACCCGACGCTGATGACACGCAGGAGGCACACGACCCCAAGAAGTCTAACCAGGAGATCGCGAACGAAATATGGCTCGGCAAGTGGGGCAATGGAGACACGCGCAAGAAGCTGATCACCGCGGCAGGCTACGACTACAACGAGATCCAGAAGATCGTCAACTGCATGGACGGACCCCTCAAGACAAACGAGGAGATCGCCCGCGAGGTATGGCAGGGCAAGTGGGGCAACGGATCCGATCGCAGAAAGAGGATCGAGGAAGCGGGATACAACTACGATGCAATTCAGGCCATCGTGGACGACATGGCGTAAGTACGCCGGGAGGTAACGTATGGAAAACAATAAAACTATTGACGAGGTAATCGTGGAAGTGGTACGCAGGGAGCTCAGCAACGCTAAGAAGATGCTGACGTTGCTCATAATCGTCACCGTGCTACTCTTCATATCTATAGCGGGAAACGTCGCACTTATCGTGGAGCGGCTAAGCTGGGAAGTGTCTGCCGAGACAGAAGAAGAAACATACAGCATAATCACCGAAGGCAACGGAAACAACTTCGTGAGCGGCGACCAGTACAACGACAGCGCCGTACACAACGAAGGGGCGGGTGACGAGTAATGGGGAAGGCATACGTAAAGTACACCAAGAAGACGACCCGAACCTACCTCCGCAAGAAAGGCACCGGTAAGAACAAGCGATGCAAGGCTTGCGGTCGTTACATGTAAGGGGGCGATCGACATGCCCCATACGAGGAACGTCGACACGAGAAACGCGCTGAACGCGATACCGAAACGGTCGGAGCTGAAGGACCTGCTCGACGCGGTAAACATCGGCCCTGACGACAGGGAACTGATGCGACTCCGTTACGAGGAACAGAAGACATGGGACTTCATCGCCGACACGTTGGGATATTCGATATCATCGGTAAAACGAAGGCACGGGAAGATACTCGACAAGATATGCAAAATAATATAGCGAAACGGCCCCCTGGATCAATTCAGGAGGCCGTTTTTAGTGCCGCTGGAGTAATGATACTCCCGCGGCACTTTCGTCGTTCTACGGCCGTATTTTAGCGGTATTTGTGGACCTCCAAATTGTGGTATAATATAGACACAAGGAAAGGAGCGACGAAACTACGATGTGGATACGCTACAACCCGAATCCTACGGGACGAAGCGTCGGAGACTGTGCCGTCAGGGCGGTCTCGAAGGCGCTAAAAATCGACTGGGAACACGCCTACGAGCTTATAGCGACGGCCGGGTTCGCGATGGGAGACATGCCGTCGTCAGACAGCGTATGGGGAGCAGTGCTACGGCGCGAGGGATTCTACAAGACGGCAATACCTAACAACTGTCCCGACGGCTATACGGTCCGGGACTTCTGCCGCGACTATTCCCGTGGGACGTACGTCCTCGGCCTCGGCGGACACGTCGTGACAGTAAAGGACGGGGACTACTTCGACAGCTGGGACAGCGGAGAGGAGTGCCCGATATACGTATGGTATAGAAAGGACTGATGACTTATGGCTTTTAACAACGGATTTCCTATGACGTACCAGCCCGTGGGCGGATTTTACGCGCCTACTATGGGACAGATGGGACAGATGGGACAGATGGGCCAGATGGGACAAATAGGGCAGGTACCACAAATTGGACCGATGCAGCAGGCGAGCCCACAGCCACAAATTCAGGCCCCGTTACCGTCACCTACGACGCCTCAGGGCATCATATGGGTACAGGGCGAGGCGGGAGCCAAGTCGTATTTGGTAGCGCCGAACACTACGGTGCAATTGTGGGATTCGGAGAACTACGTGATATATCTAAAGTCGGCGGACGCGAGCGGCATGCCGAGCATGAAGATCATAGACTACAAGGTACGCGACGCAGAGAGCCCGATACACATACCATCCCCCGACGCGGGAATCTATGTGAAAGAAGACGATTTCAGCGCGTTCCGTGCCGAGGTCGAGAAGAAATTCAAGGAACTTGCGTCAAACGATATCGTGACGAAGAAGGGAGAAAAGGCAAATGAACCCGATGCTTAACGCCCTCATGGGCAGAATTGGAACGAACAACCCCATGCAGCTGATAGGACAGCTCAGACAGTTTATGTCGTCATACAAGGGCGACCCGCGCGCGCAGGTACAGCAGATGCTGAACAGCGGAGCGATAACGCAGACACAGTACGACCAGGCCGTGCAGATGGCGCGGGGCATCTCCCAGATGATGGGAAACATGAAGTGATATCACGCGCCACAGGGGCGCTGATATAAACACATTTAATGAAAGGAGTTTTCACACATGGCATTGACAGACGATTGCACCAACACCACTATGCTGGTGCAGCCCGCCGGAATGTATAATTGCGGCGGAGGTAACAACAACAGCTCGGGCTTCGGAGACGCGGGCAACGGATGGTGGGTCATAATCCTCTTTATTCTGATCATCTGCGGATGGGGCAACGGCTACGGAAACAACGGAGGCGCAAACTCGGGTGCAGGCGGGGCTATTCCCTATATCCTTAACGCCGACTCGGGAGCGAGCGTACAGCGCGGCTTCGATCAGGCAGCGATAACCGGCGGCCTCGGTAATATCCAGGCGGCTGTGACTGCAGGATTTGGCAATACGGCGACACAGTTGTGTAACTGCTGCGCGGATATCCAGTCCAGCCTGTGCAACGGCTTCGCAGGAGTAGAAGCGAACGCGAGCGCGAGACAGATGGCGGACATGCAGCAGGCATTCGCACTCCAGACCGCGACGTCCCAGGGCTTCAACGGAGTACAGAGCCAGCTCGCTTCGTGCTGCTGCGACCTGAAATCCGGTATAGAGGGCCTGAAGTACACAATAGCTACCGAGGAATGCGCGACCAGAACGGCGACGAACGAAGGACTCCGCGACGTAATCGCGAGCCAGAACGCAGGCTTCCAGCGCGTGCTCGACCAGCTCTGTGCAGACAAGATCGACGCGAAGAACGAGAAGAT
>AVOA01000870.1_pt1 | contig 8727 bp, 14 predicted proteins | sample 80171 | NCBI WGS metagenome assembly AVOA01 (sample SAMN02954237, study PRJNA213161) | gut metagenome | biome: terrestrial; feature: piglet; material: feces; isolation source: piglet diarrheic feces | host: Sus scrofa | place: China
AAACCTGGCATCAGCCATATGGATGGCAAGCGCGTGAAAACCGCTCGCGAAATCCAGGTTGAAGCGCTCATTGCCGCTAAATCCGGCTTCAATGCTGATGGCAAGTCAGACGCATATATCAGCGGTCGATTCGATGCCGCAGTGGATGGCCTGAAGAACCGTACCGACAGCCTGCGCACTCAGCGTCATGGTCTGAATCTTGATGGCGTGTTCAACTCTCGCGAAGAGTCTGGGCAGGCCGCATATAACGCTAAATTCTACGCGGGGAAAGCATAATGGCGCTTAATAACACCTACTCCTTAACTCCACAGCCGTATGCCCCTGGCATGGTTGCGGACGCACGATTGACTCAGACCGTCAGCCGTATCGCATCTGCTGCTATCAAAGCAGGCCAGGCCGCTGTGCGTGATAACAACGACCACAAAGTTAAACCGGTATCTGCTGCCAATGATGTCGTTATCGGCGTGGTTCGCTGGGAAGCTACCTGGGTAGCCGCTGATGGCGCAACCGAGCAGGTTCACGCAATCGGCAAAGACGTTTCTGTAGTGACCGATGGCCCGGTGTGGGTTCATGCAACTGTTGCCGTGAATCAGGGTGAACTGGCCTACGCTCTTATTGATGGAACTGGCTTCACCAACGTTGCAGCCTCAGCAGCAACGCGACCGGTAGGCATCTTCGACACCTCCACCACCGGTGCAGGCGCTGCGATTGTCAACCTGAAACCAGCAACCACCGCACCGGCAGCCTAACAGGGGATAATAATGAATATCAATTTACGACTGGATCATCTTAAGGGCGTGAAGCTGGATGCGGGCTGGGAAACCACCCCTACCATGCTGGCGAGCCTGGTATCTAAAGCACTGGATGTGCAACAGCTTGGCTTCCGTGCCGATGCCGCGACCGGTTTCATCTTTGCACAACAGCTTCAGGCGATGTCCAACCGCATCCGCGAAAAGGCATACCCGCAATTCAAGGGTAAAAACCTGCTGCCTATGCAGAACGAAGCGCCATTCGGTGCTGAAGAGTTTGCCTACACTGTCGCTGACCGCGTTGGTATGCTGGAACACATCACCAACTACGCCGACGACCTGCCAAACATCGAGGTCACTGGCGAGAAGATGGTTGTAAATATCCGCGCATTTGGTGGCTCGATTATTTACAGCGTATTCGAAATCGCCAAAGCAACCGTTGCTGGCATGAATATCGTTGACCGTAAGGGTATGGCGATCCGAAATGCAGCAGAGCAGAAGCTGGACCAGATTATCTGGGTTGGTGATGCTGAAACTGGCCTGACCGGTCTGTATAACGCGCCGAACGTTACCACTCGCACCGCACCAAACGGCGCGTCTACTACGTCGACCTGGGCAACTAAAACAGCAGAAGAAATCTATGCTGACCTGGTTTACCCAATCACCCAGCAGGCGACAGACACACTTGGCGCTGAGCGTCCTGATACCGTCGTCATGACCTCTGCGAGCTATGAACGTGCCCGCACCACATTCTTCACCGATAACACCGGCGAGAATGCGATGGAGCGCTTCAAAAAGTCCCACCCGGAAATCACGGTTGAAACCGTGGAATGGCTGGGTCCGAAGGGGACCGGTCAGGCTAACAGCGCAATGATTCACTATCGCAACGACTCCGAGAAGCTCGGCGTTGAGGTGCCAAAACCGTTTACCATGATGCCTCCAGAAGCTCGCAACCTGGCAACCGTGGTAGATGGCTATCTGGCAACCGCTGGCGTTGTGGTATACTTCCCGCTGTCTGTTACTGTAACTAACGGGATTTAATCATGGCTGAAATGAAAGCAACCAAGAAAGTTACCGCTACCAACCAGCGCGCTAACATTCACTACTCCGGCGACCTGCGCCTACTGCCTGGCGTTGAAACCGAAGTGACCGCAGAGCAGCTGGCGTTCATCGAAAGCAACGAAAAGCACCTCGTTGATGCCGGTTACATCGTGATTAAGAAATAATCCGGTGACGTGTTAAAATAAAGGGATGCTGCGGCGTCCCTTTTTTACAGGTGAAATATGGCTCTAGACCTTGCGCAATTCCGGGCTTCATACCCGGAGTTTGTTAACGTACCGGATGCGGTGATTCAGCGATACCTAACTGAGTTCACGGTTTTATATACCGGCTGCTACGGTGAATATTACGACGTGCTACAGGGTTACTATGTGGCGCACATGCTGGCGACCAATTACAACCTTGCCACCGGTGCGTCTGGTGGCGGGGCAGTAACAGTGGTCACTACCGGGCGATCGGTTGGTGACGTCAGCGTATCCGGTCAGGCTATTGGCGTTGGCTCTGATGGCTCAATGTGGGATGGAACGACTTACGGGCAGATGTTCAAAAGCCTGATTGCTATCTTTGGCGCTGGCCCGTACCTCACACAGCAGGCACATCCGTATGGCTGCCCGTAATAAGCTGGTGATTCGAAATCCAAACGCCATCCGAGACATGCAGCGGCGTATCGGTGCGCACGCTGTAGCTGTTGGCGTTCATAGTGACGCTGGAGCGCATAAGGATGAGGAGGGGCACGCCACGGGGACAACGGTTGCTGAGATTTACTGGTGGAACGAATTTGGAACATCTCGCATCCCTGAGCGCCCGACGCTGCGCCCAACATTTGCGAAAGAGAAAGTGAAGTACATCCAGATTCTCGGCAAGATTACCGCTCGCGTGATGAATGAACAGAATTACAATTTGCGGCAGGCGATGGGGAGGTTAGGCGAAGTGGCGCAGCAGGATTTGCAGCAGGCAATCGTGCAACTGAAGTCACCGCCAAACGCGCAAAGCACCATTGAGAAAAAGAAATCAGATAACCCACTTATTGATACCGGGCAACTGGTAAGCTCAATTCGATGGGCATACGTCAAGCCGGAGGAATAATGCTATTTGATTTTAATCAGGTGTGGGGCGATCAGTTTATTTCATACACCCTAATCCGATATTCTGCCGGGGCTGATAATGCCGAAGGGGTTTACGTTCCAGGAACGTCAACAACGCAAATTATTCAGGGAATGCCTCCGCAGCCACTGAATGAAAAGGAACTGATGCAGTTCACGGATGGGCAGAAGATTCAGGACATCCAGAAGATTTATACCTCCTTTCCGGTTCGCGTCAGGACTGATGATGTTAATGCTGACCGTTTCCAGTTCGAGGGGCAGGAATACGAGGTTATTAAGGTGGAAACCAGAGACATCCTCGGTAACTACTACAAAGCCACGGTGAGAAAAATTCAGGGGGATTCGTGAGCATTGAATCTGCATTAACCGCATTGCTTAAGCGCCTGACTCCTGTCGTTAAACAGGCTCCATATAACGGACCGCGACCAACCGGCGTATACATGACGTTTCAGCCAATGGCTATCATCCCGCAACGCAGCCCGATGAAGAAGCGCGTGTTGCAGTCAGATAACGAGACATTCACGGAAACAAACTGGTTCCATTCAGAGCTGACAGTTAGCGTGAACGCTTATGGGCCTGGTGGTTATTCTCTGCTGATGGGTCTGCATGGACTGAAAAACTATTATGAGGCGCGCGGCGCACTGGCAGCTGAAGGCATGGCGCTAATCACCATCGGGCAGGCCAGAAACCTTTCCGAGTTGGGTGATGAGGCATACCGAACACGCTGGCAGTCAGACGTTGTTTTCCACATCTCGCCAGTGACGGAATTTGACGATTACCGACTGCGCCAGTTTTACGTCACAGGGAAGTGGGTATCAACTGACGATGTGCTTACTATTGAAACAGTAGCGCCATCTTCGCCAGCGCTGTGAGGCTGTGATATTATTACCAGGCAAGTACTTGCCAAAACGAGGATTTAAACATGCCTACTCCGATTCGCCGCCGTTTCGCGGTCGATACATTGCTGCAGGACAAGGTGGCAACGGTCGATGTGCTGAACCGCGCAGGATTTATCACAACCAATGACTTATTCAGCGGTGAGCGTTATCGCATCCTTACCCCTGACTCCTATGCTGACGAGGTTGATGCGGTGTCGCATCCTGTTGAGTTCAAGTGGCTGCAAACCCACTTCTCGCAGGAAGGCGGCGCACCTGCTGACGTTGCAGTTATTTACTGGAACAAGACTGCCGTAAACACTCCGGCCACTGCTGGCAAACTCACCGGCGGCGTGCTTTCTTCTGAAGAACAGGAGTTGGCAAAATTCACCGGCATTAGTGATGGTGCCATGAGCCTGACCATCGACGGCGCACCAAAGACCATTAGTGGTGTTGACCTTTCCAGTGTCGCGTCTATGGCTGATGTTGCTACCGAACTGAACAACAAGACCACGCCTGAAGCCACCGTTGCATGGGCGGCAGGAACCGCACAGTTTATCGTGACCTCTGCGACAACTGGCAGCACATCAAGCGTCACCATCACTGGCGGCGATACCGCTCTGTCGCAGGCTATGAAACTGGCCGCATCTGCTGGCTCGGTGTCAACTACCGGAACCGCTCAAACCACTGGCGAGTCATTTCCTGATGTCATGAATGATTTCTACTCACTTGGTGGCAACGCTTATTTCTATGCCTACGCTGGTGTAAATGCTGGAGCTATTGCTGACCAGAAAACAATCGCGGAATGGGTTCAGTCGAGCGCAGAGAACAAGGCGCAGGCCATGTTCATGACTACCGACCCGAATGCTGTGCTTAATACTGCAACGAGTGACATCGGCTATCAGTTGCGCAATACCAGCATGGAGCGGTCGTCAGTAATATATCACCCTACTGGCGTGGTTAACGGTGTGGACATGACAGGCCAACGTCCTGATGCTGCGATTCTTGGTCGAATGCTCTGGACTGACCCGGGCGCTCAGCAGTGGGATTATAAAACCCTGACCACCGCAAGCGACTCAGGCTTAAGCCCAACAGAGCAGGGCAACCTTCGCGCTAAGGGTTACAACTTCGTGGAAACATTCACGAACGTAACGTTTACTCACCTGTATAAGGGTCGCACCTGCACCGACCGTGAAATCCGTATTCAGTGGGGCGCTGACTGGTTTGATAACAATCTGCAAGCAAGCCTCGCAAACTACGCATTCCGCACGCCTCTGATGGCATTCGATGAAGAAACATTCACGGATGTTGAAGCACTGATTCGTGAGTGGCTGGAACGAGCGGTAGACCGCCGGGTTATCCTGGAAGATTACACCGTGTCACTGCCAGACCCTGACAGCATTCCTGCATCTGTTCGTAAATCCGGACAGGCAACATTCAACGACGTATATCAGGCAACGCTGAACTCCGCCATTGATGGCTGGGTTGTTCGCGGAACCTGGTCAATTGGGGGTATCTAATCGTGCCAATTTACGATCCGAATAAAGTTACATTAAGCTGGGGCGGTGTCGCGGCGCGAGCGGTGGCGAATGGTGAGATGTTCAACTTCACATTTAACAATGACATCTGGAACACCTACGCTTCCATCAAAGGCGGCGGCGCTTTCGTCAAATCCCTTGATAAAACAGGGACTTGCGTAGTCTCCTTGCAGGACGTAAGCCCGACAAAAGCCGCGTGGCAGGCGCTGTATGAGGCTGGCAAACCATTGCCGCTCCTGCTGATTGACCGAAACAGCACTGGCGAGGTTGCTGGTGCTAAAGAGGCTATGCTGGCGCGGCCTCCGGCTCTGGTGAAGGCGCAGGAATTGACCATCGTACAATTCACCTTCAAGTTTGTGGATGGCTATATCATTCACACCGGACAGGCGCTGGATTAAACAAATGGGGCTTCGGCCCCTTTTTTACGTGCCTCATGGTTGACACAATATAAATAGAGTGTATAGTTCAACACATAGGGAGGCGGCAGGATGCAGCAGGAGAGGAGCAACGCAGGGGCTTGATCGTAGTGTCAGGATTCCCAACCGTGAGGCCAGAACGCACACACTACCGGAAACGGAGAACGCTAGTGCGGTCACTGAACCGAGGCTACCGACGAAGAACGCCACCCCACCAATAACACCACAGAGAGGAGCACAGGAATGGTCAAAACAATGAGCTACGAAGAAATGAAAGAGATAAGGGAGTGGGTATCTTGCGATGATGCTTTGCCCCCTGCCATATCATGGGAAGATGATACATTTTTCAATGTTTGCGTGAATGTAGTTTACGATTTTTACGATGAAGGAGAAGAACCAGCAGTTATTGTTATGGCTGCAAAATACGACAGTGAAGAAAATCTATGGTTTTCTCACGTCGATGTTGGGGGGATGGATGACGAAGGAAATTACGAATTATATTTCCACTATTTACACACTTTAATTGATGGCGCAAAGTCAGCTACGGTAACACACTGGATGCCAACACCTAAGCCACCATGCAAAGGCGAGGGTTAATAAATGATTGCAAGCAAATTTGATTTTCTTGATGAGATTCCCGGCAGTGGTAAGTTTGTTGCAATTTGGTGCCACAATGGGCAGACGTGGGCAGCAACCATGAGATGGGTTGACGGCGTTCTTTTTGAATTCATACCGGAGGGTGACGATAACAGTGAGCACTTTGTGAAAGTGCCAAAGGTTCGATTTCAGGAAATGAGCAGACTTCACGCAAAATACATATCATGGGAGGGTAAATGAGCAACATCTACTGTCGCGCTTGCGGCGCGCAAATACACGAATCAGCTACCGATTGCCCTAACTGCGGCGCGAAGCAACAGGTTTACACCAAGAGCAAAGTTACCGCCGTGCTGCTGTGTTTCTTCTTCGGCTTTATTGGCATCCACCGCTTCTACCTGGGGCGCCCGTTTTCCGGCGTGATGTACATCCTGTTTTGCTGGACTGGCATTACATTTTTCGTGGCGTTTATTGAGTTCATCATCCTGCTGTGTACCAGTGAGCAGGAGATTAACCGTAAGTATGGAGCGAAGAAATGACGGAATGGATTAAGTGTAGTGAGCGGATGCCTGGTGATTTTGAAGATGTTCTGGTTACTGATGGGGTTAACGTTGAGGTGATGTGGTTGGATTGCGACGGTTTCTGGGATTGTTGGGCGCCGCGTAACTCAAATATCAGTAGTGAGGATGTAACCCACTGGATGCCACTCCCTTCACCGCCAACAGAATAAGCCCTTAACGGGGCTTTTTTCATTCCCCTCCCTCCGTGTTATAATTATGTCAACCAAACACGGAGACCAATCATGCAACTCAAAGACATCAAAGCGGGCGAACACACATTTAGCGTAGTCATGCCAACCACACGCGAAGGCTTCCGCATCCAGGCCAAACTGATGAACATCGCGGCGCTGACCTACCAGGGTAAGCTGCAAGGTGATGAGCAGTACGAACTGCTAAAATCCATGCTGAACGGCGCAGAGGTCGATAACCAGCCACTTGATTTCGATAAATTCTTTGAAGGCCAGATTGACCTTGCTGATACCGTTTTCTTTGCCTACGTGAAGGAGATGTATCCGAGTTTTTTGGGGAAGGCGACCGCTATGTTTCAACGCAAGATGGCGGAGAAATCCGGGTCGGCGGAAAGCTGATTTACACGCGTGACATCCAGCCGTCATACTCTGACGAGATGGCGGCAGTAATGCGCGTGGCAAAAGCATATTATTCAAGCCCGGACGACGTACTTAATAAATGGACTTATCAAATGTTCCTGGACTGCTGCGAATCACTGCACGTCGAAGCTGAGATTAATCGCAGAATCAACGAATCACTTTATGAGGCCGACTAATGGCATTTGTCACTGAGCTTTTGGGTTACATCGGCCTCGATGTTGATGACGCTTCATTTAACGATGCCGAGCAGTCCGTCAAGGACGTTACTAAGGTTATGGCTGGCCTTATCACCATTGCGGCATCGGCGGCTACTGCGGTCACTGGTGCGGCTTATGCGATGGTTAATGACTTCGCCAATACCGCCACAGAGATTGACCAGTTAACCAAGCGCCTGAACGTCAACGCTGAGGCGTTCCAGGCCACAGCCTTCGCCGCAAAATCTTTTGGGATTGAGCAGGACCAGCTTGCAGACGGCATGAAAGAACTGTCGATGCGGGCTGGCGAGTTTGCGCTGGACGGGAAGGCTAACGCAGATGCGTTTGGCGAAATCGGCATCACGCAGGCCCAGGTTAAACAGTACGGCAACAATATCGAAGGGCTTTTTAGGCTCGTCAGGAATAAACTGAGCGAGGTTAAAGAGCAGGGCAAACGGCAATTCCTTGCTGACGCCCTTTTTGGCGGTGGCCTTGCAGATGTTGGCGGTGAGTTTTTCTCACAGACATCCGCAAATATCGAGGCGCTTCAAAAGCAGGCGAGAGAATCCGGGCTGGTAATTAGCCAGGAAAACATCGACATGGCGCGGGAATATACCCGTGAAATGGATTTGCTACAGGCGCGCATCAAAGGTCTGTGGAATATAGTAGCATCCAACCTGCTGCCGATATTCACGCGAATAACACGCCAGATGAAGGAGTTTTTCGACCTTCACGGCGATGAGATAGTTAACGGCCTTACCGCTGCGATTAACGGACTCATTGCCTCCATCAAATACCTGGGCATAGCCGCAGCTATTGCCATGCCTTACCTGGTTGGCTCTGCCGCAATCGCGTCATGGGCTAAGCTCATCGCGCTAACTAATGCGCTAACAACGGCATTTGCCACAATGCGAGCAGGTGCGCTGCTGGCGTGGGCTGCTGCTGCTGCCGGTCCGGTGCTGGTAGGACTTGCAATCGGTGCGCTCATTCTTGCCATTCAGGATGTGTACACCTACTTCACCGGTGGTGAC
>AVOA01000050.1_pt1 | contig 8450 bp, 13 predicted proteins | sample 80171 | NCBI WGS metagenome assembly AVOA01 (sample SAMN02954237, study PRJNA213161) | gut metagenome | biome: terrestrial; feature: piglet; material: feces; isolation source: piglet diarrheic feces | host: Sus scrofa | place: China
GGGGGGCCGTGGTGGTGGTCTCTATGTCTTAAAACTCTTCGCCTTCTTGACAGATGTAGGATACGCGCTTCGCGCTCAAGAAGCGAGAAGCCACGACTTCATCAACGGGGCGCGAAGAGGTCTCGCCTTCGAGCATTACGCGATCAAAGATGTTAAACTCGGCTTGAAGCTCGCGACGATTTAACCATTCTTTGGTCTCTTCGTCGTACCATTCAATGGCAAAGCTACCGTCGCCATATTCTTCTGTTACATAAATGCCGGTTGTTGACGGGTAGACTTCGCGCCCGCACTGGTCGGTCAAGTTGTCAATGATGTTTAACTCTTCTACTTTGTTAAATTCATTCAGTACAATAATTTTCATTTTTTGCTTCCTTTCTTATTATTTTTTTATTACACTTTTAGCGCTGTCGTACATGTTATAGGCGCCGACGGCGACATTAAGCCAGCATATAGCCGCTAGACCGATGTAAACCGTATTAGCGGCGATCATCCCGAAAAATGCCACAACAATAACCGCACATATAAACTCGATAATATTTAATAGAATGTTATTCATTTTTTAGATCCCTTCTATTTAGTTGTTTTTGCTTATCTTGCGCCATTTTAGACGGCCCTTGCTGTTCTCTAGTTAGCGTCTATCACTTGCTTAACTGTCTTAATTATAGCACGCCTTGTTATAAAAAGTCAATACTTTTATGTAACTTTTTTTAGTTTTTGGCGCTTTTATCTGTTTTTATGGATCATAAAAGTTATATATATTATATGGCGTTTTTCTCTTGACTTTTTGCAAGCCTTGCTATATAATGGGTATATAAATCAAAATAATAGAAGGGATTAAAAAAATGGATCTAAATGGATTACTAGAAGGCATAAAAGCCGGTAAACGCTACATATTAAAAGAAGAGTTCACGCTTGCGGCTAAGCTGTACACAAGTGGCCAAAATCGCTATTTTACGCCATCAGCTAATTTATACCGCACTGAAGACCACGCCGGCGTTTATATCGGATGGCGCCATTATGGATCGAGCGCTAATAAATTAAACGCCGATAACTTGCGATGGATTTTAGACAACATTTTCAAGGGCGCTAAGCCGTCGGATTTTGTAGAAGTGCCACAATTTTAGATAAAAGCCCCGGGCTATCCGGGGCTTAAAAAATATCATCATGCAAGCGCAACGGCTTAAATGGTGACCATAAAAAATATGCCGGTGTTATGGCTAAACCGTGGCGCCGGCGATCCGTAAAAATTAGCTAAAACATGGGCGCGCTTTTGCATGCTTTTATTTTTGAAAATGCAAAAAACGTGGTGCCATCTTTTGGCGTGGATTTTTGGCGGGTCATCAAAAAACGCGGCTTATTTTTGGGCGCGTCAATAAAAACATAATAAAAAGAAGGGCTATAACAATGGCTAAATTTTACACGGTAAAAACAACGGCCGGCGGCTTGCGCTATTTTGTCACAAAAAGCGAGGCCATGGCGGCGCTCGATCTTGCAAGGGCTGGCTCGATGGCTGGCTCGATGTCGGCTCGATGCCGGCTCGATGCCGATGGCGAGGTCGATGAGGTCGATGTCGATGAGCTCGATGTCCGCTCGATGGCGGCTCGATGGCTCAATCTCAAAGCGGTCAATCAAGAAAACGCACTCAAACGCGAAGCTAAAAAGACCGCCAAACAACGAAGCGACAACATGCGAAAAGCTTGGGAAACCCGTCGCAAAAATACCGAATCTTAACATCAAAAAATCACCCTTGGTTGATAGACGCTAACTTATAATAGAAGGGATTTCGATTATAAGAAAACTCCAAAGGTGATAGCCATAATATATCACAGCATAAGCACTTGGTCAAGCCCATTTCGTCTTCCCCTAGCATAAGCACTTGGTGCTTAGAAACAGCATAACCACTAGGTTATAATGAGGTTATTATGGCAAAAGCAGTCACAGAAAGAACCACACCACAGCGCCGAGCTGATGGCATCAAAGCGGCTAAGACCATGCGCGCCAAATACGGCAAGAACTACTTTGAGCGTATTGGCAAGAAAGGTGGTAGCCGTACGAACACTAAGCCGAAAGGCTTTGAGGCGAACCGTTCACTCGCTCGCATCGCTGGCGCTCGTGGCGGTAGGAATTAGCTAAAAGAACATCACCTTCTGCGTGGTGTTCTTTTTTGTGCTACCTCTGAATCTAATCGAGCCATACAGAGCAAACGCTATAGCGTCCACTGCGTCCGTTTGAATTAGTGGGTTCATTGGCGCAAAACCAAACATGCCGTCGCGCCCAATGTCCCTTCTCTTTGTCGTCCTAATAGCAGAGTTGAGCAACGGTTGGTTAAAGTGCGTGATAGTGCCGTCCTCAATTGCTTGCATAAATCCAGCATAGGCGGCACCTGCTTCCCTAACATTTGGCGTTAAGATGTACTTACTAGTTTTGCGGTCAGACCGAACTAGCTCCTCCACAAGTAGCTGAGCGCCTGCCGCGCCGTCGATAATGATTTTGTTGCATTTCTTATATCTTGGCAATAGCCATGCAGAAATCCACCCTATACCGTCGCTCATTGGTCGTCGGTTGATGACTTCAAGGTGGACTTTGTCCCCTACCCACGCCCCTACTGCTAGCGTGCAAGCAGACCTGTCTGGGGCGAACTTCACAGAGTAAACCAGCTCTGGCTCGTCTGGAAGAACGACCTTCTCCACGGCGAGCTTATTCCACTCCTCGTCCGTTATGAGTCGTGCCGAGTCGACTCCAGCAAACCAACCCAATCTCATACGGTTAAACGAGTCCTGTGCCATGTCTACTGCTTCGTCCTCAATAGCTCGCTCTTGTACAAAATAGCCTAGACTAGGATTGGTTGCATACCACGCATCTTTGTCGTCGTTCGTGGTGATATTCTCCACAGACCACTCTTGCCAACACCAGCTACCGCCTTTGCCATTGAGAATGTTTCTTCTCGTTCGCTCAAAAACCGTGCCAGCAGTACCAGCTGTTGGTGGCGTGCCGGCCATGATAGTTTGCGAATTGCCGAGATGACCTGCTGAGATAGTCGGGCGTAGGGCCTCTTGCTGTGCGTCGGTGTACTCCTGTGCCTCGTCTATGATGATCACATCGTTCGTCGTACCTAGACCACCAGAGCGAGTCCTCGTGCGGAATGCACAACGACCACCATTGCGGATTTCCACATAGTCAAAACTACGAGGTTCTTTATCGAACTCCGAAGTCAATAAATCTCGGATTTCTGGTTCGGCCTCAAAAAAGAATCTAAAAACACGGCGCTTGATAGTGTTCGCCGTTTCGACCGACTGGGCAGTGAACACTATGTGCTCGCCTCTGAATATCATGCCAATAATAATGCGTGCAATCAGTAGTTCAGACTTACCGTTCTGGCGTGGCACGACTAGCCCACAGTTGTTATTGGCCCAACAATCATTCTTGTCTGTTGCAAGCCAGCGTCTAAGCACCAACTCTTGCCACGGTAATAGCTCAATCCCGTAGTGGCGAATAAGCTCCAACCCACGCTCAGCAAGGTCGATAAAACCATCTTGAAAGATGTCGATGCGTGGCTTTTGTTTTCCGTACCTAGGCACCCTCTGTCTCCTTGATAGTTCTGCTCATATAACTGGTGTTTCTTGCACCTTTGCCTCTCGTGCGCTTTGGTGGCGTAGTGCTTAGTAGCTCGGCAAGTTTAGTATCTTTGCTTGGGCCTTGGCGACGCTCCGCCTCGGTAATTAGATCCATAATGTTCGCCATTTCCTTTGCAAGTGACGCTGTATCTCTTGCGCCTGTGCCACGGTCGAGCTTTTCTGCAATCTCATCTCGGATTGCATATAAAACACCGAGCTTGTCGTTTGCGCTAGCTAGCTCAGATATAGATTTCTTATCGTTCTTTGGTTTAGCTAGCCCAGCTTGGTAGATTTTGTCTATACGAGATGGGGTGTCAATAATATCTGCCCAACGCACCAGTGCGGCGTAGGCTTCCGTAGTCAATGACTCCTTGCCGTCTGCCATGAGTCTCTTGATTTCCGTGATAGGCAATGTCTTGAAATAGTTCAGCCAACCGTCGTAACCGTCGATAGTGCTTTCGTTGCCGATAAACTTATCAGTCCTCACACGAAGTAGCTCAATGCACTTCTCGATTGGTAGTTCTATGAACCACTTCTCATGTTCTTCTTCAGTCGCCAAGGTTTTCCCTCCTTATTACCGAGTGGTGCTCGTTCTTAGCCTTTGGCTACACTATGCCATATTCTCCAGATATTCAAAGCTAAAAAATAGACTGCATTCCCACACAGTCTACTAATACTACTACCAAAGATATTAGCGCGTTTTTCTATTATTTCTAGCAGTTCTTGGCAGAAAGAAGAGAACCCCCGAATTAACGGAGGTTCTGAGCAAAAAAGTCTCGCTGGCGTCGCATACACGCTACAAATGCTTCGTCGCTTGAATGGTCTATAAGCCAATCACATGCGCTAACTACGTCATCAAACTCTGGTTGTTCGGCCTGGTATAATCGCCAAATCTTGGCAACATCGTTTGGCACAGGAATGTCGTGGATGACTAAGTTGTGCAAGTCATTGTGGACGCAGACTGGCATTAAGAAGATGAAGTTGTCTCGTAGCAGTTTTGCGCATCCAGTGTTCCAATGCCTTCCTTGGAACAGCACATGCTAATGGTGTCGATTAAACCCCGACACGGCAATCGTGCGCTTTTTGGTCTTGCGGTTTCTTCTCGACATAATACTCACCCCCTCTCCTATAAGCATCCTAGTAGTTTACTTTTCTTTTCTTGCCCATAAAGAACACCCCCTTTGTCTAAGTAAACTAGACATTCGTTCTAATAAAAGCGCTCAGTGCCACTATAGAAAGACAGAATCCAAAAAAGTCGACATCACAATTAAATTTATATAGTCAAACACATTTCTATAATGGCATTGAACGCTCTATTAGAGCCCCACCCAAGAATTGCTCTAATTGGCCTCTATTTGCTCTTCTGTGCGGTTTTATTTGAATTATCGTATGTGAGCTTGCTTATACCAAATATCACGCCTAGAAACAGAGCGATTGCGCTCATGGTGTTGTTGATAGCTTCAGTCGGAATGTTCCACTGCCAAATGTTGGTGAGTGTGGTTAGTAGAACTTCAAATGCTGGGATTAGAATTGCAATAGTCCAACGTAATGCTTCGTACAATTTTTTCGGCATCATATTAACCTCCAAATCCGTATGCTTTTAGCTTTGCTAATGTTATAGGGCCGATGTTCCCATCTGGCTGTAGCCCGGTTCGGCGCTGGAACTCTTTGATTGAGCTACAGATATAGTTGCCGTAGTAAGTGCCAAGTGCCTTTTCGCTTGTGTATGCAGGGTAATTTTTGCGCATAAAGATAGCGATGCGACCAACAATTGGCAGGTTATCGCCAAGACGAATATACCCGCGTGGCGGTAGGTCTGGCGTAACGACTGGATCGTTAGTCCATTCAACTACGCGTTTGCCGTCGCATAGCTCGCCCCATCCGAAGAACTTAAAACCACCAGTTCCAGCTAGACGTTTGCCGTCTGAGTAATAGACACCATGGTCGCACACAATCACATGCTCGTACTTTGAGCTAGTGTCTGCATAGACTGGCACTGCGCAGTTGGTCGGTAAGCTGTCCATGCCATGTAGCGTCCCATTTCGGCGTTGCGATTCCATGTCTGCTTTTGCGCTCGGGAAAGTGCCACTTGGAATGCCGAATCCAAGTCGGCAGTTCATCAAGCACCAGCCAGCACGCTTCCCCATTTTGGCAATATTGAAATTTAATACTTGTTTATAGGCCATTTTAGCTTTCCTCCACTTCATTCTGGATTTCGCACTCATTCTCGGCGATTTCCTTTAATATTTCTTCTGGCGAGTATTCTTCCATCTTTCCTCCTTTCTCTACCAGTTATTCGATAATGGACATAAATTCTCTTTCGCGTCTTCAAAGTCTTTGCTGAGCTTATTGGACTTTAGACGGTTGCATCTTCTATGCGTGAGCTGTAGGTTATCTATGTCATATGGCGCTCCGCCTCTAGATATTGGAATGATATGGTCAACCTCACAGGACATTGGAGTTTGTGCGGGTAGGCTCATATCTATTGGTTTCCCACAGAGCGCGCAAACTGGATCCATACTTTCGATTGCTCGCTTACGCACCGCCTCCCACACTGGCTTCTCCCACCTAGCACCGTTCGGTAATCTTCTTACACTACCCATTACGATTTCTTCCTCCATAGCACTGTGGCTTTGCCAATCCAACTTAGGCTAATAGTTACACTTTTAATTTCTTCAATTCCAGAAGCGAAAACGATCTCCCATTGGAATGATCCGTCGGTAGTGTGCATCTGATATATGGTCGCTCCCTCGTTTGCCGCACCGTATGTTCCGTTATAGACCCAGCTCCTTTCGGGAGGCATAGGAAGTACCGAGTTGGCGGCAACTGGGGTTAGTGTCAGCAGATAAACCCCGTTAGGGTTAGCTACAGTTTCACTAAAGCTATAGATTTTCAAGGCATCTGCGCCAAATAATTGGAGCTCTTTGAGTTCATCGAGGTCGCGCTTTGCGTTGGCTACCATCTCTACTACATTAGAGTCGTTTCTCATACTACCCCCGTTTCTATACTTACTTTTGCCGACGCGTAAATCTTAAAGCTCACAGAGTATGTGCGAGAGCTAATGTTGTTCCCGTCCGTGGATGTGTCTGATAAGAATAGATAAAATGAACCTTCGCGCAAGTCCGAGCTGCGATATGGGTTCACGAAATAGACGGTAGAGACATTGCCGGAGGCGCTATTGTTTTGAACTACCTCTCCGTTTCGCATAATTTTCGGCACTACAAAGGCGAGCAATACTGCTCCTTCCGGCAAGCCGTCTGCGGTCACACGCACATAGCAACGCTTGTAGTATGTAGTTGGGCTTGTGGACGAGGTGCTGAATGTGATTGGAGTGGTGGTGTATTCATGAACTACTACCTGGTCTTCGCCAGTGTATTGTCGAGCTTTTAGCTCTTGTATATCTAATTGAATGTCGCGTATTTGTTGCGCGATAGAGTCCTCATTTCGCATTAGTAGAATCTCCCCACAGTATTGGTTATAGTTCCAGAGTCGCTCGCACTAATGATAGGGGTAAACTGGAATGTCGCATCGCCGTCTGCTCCGTCGTTATATATCAAGCTTTGCCATGTGATAGAGCCATCTGCGCCCTTACTGATTTGGTGGAAGAAATGGTAGAGTGTCCACTCGTAATAGCCACTCCATCCAGATGCGTATATATCGTAAATGTAGCTAGCATACTCGGACGGAACGATATGAAGAGTGTCGCCATATTCATTGGCAGAAAGCGTAAAGGTTGGGTAGTAGATAGTGTCGCCTCCCTCTGTCGGGGTAAAGGTAGTGTTGATATATAAACACTCATATGCCCCACCAGTAGTCTTTACGGTGGCAGTAGGGCCAACAGTTTGCTTGAAGAGCATGCCGGAATCTTGCGAAGTGAATTGACGCGCTTTTAGCTCGTCCAGCTCCATTCTCAAGCTCGCAACAATATCAGCAATATTGTCTGCTGTTCTTAAACTCATTCTTCGGTTTCCTGCTTGGAGATGATGTCGTCTATGTCGATGTCGTCGAATGCGATAGATACTGTCTCTGAATCGTTGTCGTCAACCGTTACATCGAGTTTTTGGATGCGATAATTGCCGTTGATATGCGACAAAGATAGTGCACCAGTCATGCTTACCGAAACTGTGTCGCCAACATCTACTTCGTTTAGGTCTAGCACGCCATCTGGAACGGTTACACTCGGCAACTCGATAATATCTTTGGTGTAGTGAACTACGGCGTTGGCATGCTGTTTCAATGTGTCTTGAAGCACCACGGAGTTATAGGTAGCGATTTTCTCACGACGATATAATGCGTTCTCTGATGCTGTGTCTTCGCTAGTTGCAATAACTGCGTCTTCACCATTGCCTGAGCCAACTGCCCACACAAAGTTCGACACCTTCTCGATTGAGCGGTTAAAGTTAAAACTCTGAATGTTACCTGGAAACGCTAAACGCACAGATGGTCGGTAAACACCTTTAACATCGTAGACATTGAACTTCTTATCTGGCGAGAAATCAAAATCTGGCCCGTTGAGGACATCGGACATTTGCTGGATTAGGCTCTTAACTTCTTTGCGCAAATAGGTGCGTGTGCGTTTCACTTGATGCCCACCAGTGGTCGTCCCACGGCGCACGCCATAATCGCCACCAGTCTCTGCGTTACACTTCACGATTACGTCGTTCAGAATGTCTTCTTGCCACCAGTCGGTGTAGCTAGCAGTAATGTAACGAGTCTTATAATAGTTCAAATAACCGTAGCATGATACTGCCATAGTTATTGACGGGTCTTGCACGGAATAACCGATTTGGATGATATTCGCACCGAGTAGGTACTTGCCATTTCGCTTTATGCGTA
>AVOA01001502.1_pt1 | contig 8340 bp, 6 predicted proteins | sample 80171 | NCBI WGS metagenome assembly AVOA01 (sample SAMN02954237, study PRJNA213161) | gut metagenome | biome: terrestrial; feature: piglet; material: feces; isolation source: piglet diarrheic feces | host: Sus scrofa | place: China
GTCGCCAATCTCCCCGCGCGTCATGTAGTTGGCCAGCGACTGATGCTGGGTGAGATATTGGCTGTGCGTGTGTGACGTGATGTTACCCGTCAACACGGCCTCTACGGCAGCCTTGGTCAGTACGTAGTCGTTGAAATGCGCAGACACCCACGCCTGGGTCGCATAGCCGTTGGTGGTGAGGTAGTCCTCCAGCGCGGTGATGTCAAGCCCGCCGCCACCTGTGCCGCCACTGAGGTTGCCGTTCTGGTAAGCGACAATATCTCCCGCCGAGGCAAACGTCACAGCGGCTCTTAGCGTTTTAGCCTTGATGCCCCCATCACCGTCAGGGTCGGTGGCTTGCGCCCATGCCAACGGCTGATTGTTTGCATCGTAGGGCTGTAACAGCCGCGACACAGCCGCATTGAAGTTGAGGACGTCAGCAAGCGTCTGTTGTGAGTCGTTGGTGTAGCTGTTGCCGGCTGTGGCAATGCCGCCGCCGATGGCTGCGCGGCCGCTCTTGGGTTTCTTTATTATCTTGACGTCAATCATTCCAAACCTCCTTTATTGTTAATTCCGCATAGCTCTCAATGAGATTGCGGCTAATGGACTGCACGTAGAACAGCTTATCAGGCATGGCGGGGTGACGGTAGTGGCGGAACAGCCCGGTGACACCGGCTCGCTCATCTATCTTCTGCTTCATGATGAGACGTGGCCGGTGGTACTCGGTGTAATAACTGTCCACATACAGCTGCTCGGGCTTGGCCTGCGCGGCCTTGTTATGGTCGTAGACAGAGAGTAGGCCCGCTCCCGTGGTGAAGTCCAGAGGCACAGACAGCCGCACGGTGTCGCTGACTCCTAACTTCAGGCACTCCTCCTTGGTGAGTGCGCTGTTAATCTCAAAGTCAATGTCATCCTTGCGGTTGACGAAGGTCTCCATGGTGTCGCTCATGTAGATGAGGTCGTTGTCGTCCTCGGTGTTTAGCTGGCCGTTGTCACTGTAAAGTTTCACCTCAAAGGACTTGAGGAAGATGCTGCTCACGTGGGACAGCAGGGGCACGGAATTGGAGCTCCACTTGGTGTGTCTGAACCACGTCTTGTGTCGGCGTGTCACTTCATCCCACAGAGTGTTCACGGGGCCCAGTATGATGAACTTCACGGGTCCGCTGAGGCGAGTGTCGCTCTTAATGGGGATGGCGATGCCCTCGGCGTCGATGCCCATCTCATAGCTGATGTTGTTTTGCAGGCTAAACTCTGTGCCGATGAGCTTGTCGCCGATTTTGGGGTCAAAGCCGATGGTGAAGGACTGCTGATAATACTCGTCCTCGTCCGCGCACTCGGCGGGTGTCTTGTACGTTCTCCACTCAAAGTCAGACGTTTGTCCCTGCGTGCCCGTCTCCACCACACACTTGTCGCCGATGATGAGCATACACGCCAGCGCTGCCACCTTGGAGATGCGGTCGGTGCCGTCGCCAATGGCGCTATACTTGAACTCATACAGCTGCTCGCCCGTGTCGGTGAAGGGCACCAGCCCGCGGTCGGTGTCGGTGTCCCACACGGGGATGTCGGTGGGATGCGCGGCCTTCCAATACTTCTGTGTGTAAAAGCGTCCGTACTTGTTCTCACGGCTGGGGACGATGTCGAGCCGCAACTCATCAGATTCCCAGTTGTCGGAATTGTGCAGCTCCTTGTAGCTGTTGGTGAAAGCCATGACGGGGTTGAGCACGATCTTGCCGGACAGCACAATGTAATTGGTGGTGTCGGCGTCGGGGGGCGTGTAGACGCCACCGCCGGCAGGGCCGGTGTAGTAGGCGCACGGGGCCGCGGTCATGAGGCTCTGTTCCGTGGGGTAGGCGGTCGCCTGGTCGTCTGAGCCGTTGCCGTTGACACTCACCACGAAGTAGGTCTCCATGTCTATCTTGGCGATGGGGGCGTTGTCCTTATGGTCGGTCTTGGTCTCGGCCTTGCCCAGTGAGACGATGGCGGCGCACGGCTGCAGTGGCATAAGATTGGGCACGGTCTGCTGGTTCGTGCCCTCCTTGCAGTACTTGTCAATGAGGTTGGTGCCTGTCAGGCTCTCGGGGAACACCCAGTGGGGGTTGTTCTTCACCTGCATAAACCAGTCTGTGATGGTGCCCTTCTCGTAGGTGATCTCCAGGTCATGCGTCATGGCGTAGAAGGCGGTCGCGGCGGCCCAGTCGCTGATATCCGCGGAATACTCGGTGATGTATTTCTGCCGGTTGGAGAAGGGGGACTTCAGGGCGTCCTCGTCCAGCGGGCTCTCAATGAGGCTATCCGCTCCCTCTGTTTTACAGGTGAGGAGTATCTGATTGTACACCTCGCCGATGGAGATGGTGTTGTCGGTACCTACCACGTTGGACAGGCTAAACTCTGTGACGTGGCGCGCCGTGATCATGGTGGCGCCGGTGGTCAGCTCTTTCCAGGTGATGGGCTCGGAGCCCTTCACGCTCTCCCATGAGAAGATGTAGAAACGCAGGCCATCCTGGACGACGTGCAAGTTGAGATACTTAAGCAGCACCTCCAGCACCTTGTCCTGCTGCCATACGTCATCCTCCTCACTACCCAAAAACAGCAGCTCGGAGATGGACAGCCGGCTGAAGATACCGTAACGGTCGGAAGTGGCGGTCAGCGCCTTGCTGCCGTCGTAGAACACCTGCACGGTGGCCCCGGCGTTGAGCGCAAGCCCCCGGCACGCCGCGCCCAGTGTGGTGTCAATGATGTCCCGGAAGGTGCGCAGTGTGGCGGCGGCGCGCACGTCCTCATAGACGACGCCTGCCGCCCCTATGTTGGCGTACTTGGAATATTGCAGCGCGGAGAGGACGTCTACGCAGGACAGCTCCAGCTCGTCGTAGAGCTCGTTGTAATCCTGAGAGTAGGTCTGCGGGTCAATGAATCCTGCGAACACGCACTCCTCGCCCTTGTAGATGTTCACCACGGCGTCACGGCAGGACGTGCAGAACAGCTCCGGAATGAAGGAGCGGGTGAGCAGACGGATGGTCGCGCGGGTGCGGAGCAGATGGTCAAAGGTGTCATTGACACTGCTCTCTATCTCCACCGGGTTATCAGTGAAAAACACGCTGCCGCCGTCGGCGCCTATCTCCACCGCCGGGGTACGGCTGCCACCGGTGACAATGTGCACTGTCACCGTCTCGGATGCCTGGGTCAGAAACTCTCCGTGGAAATACATGGGCGTTAAATTCTAATGTCAGTTCGTTTGCCGGACTTGCCGGTGATGCGTGTCTCGTTAGCAAGTACGCACACCAGGTCGCGGCCCGATGCGCGGAGGGTGCCGCCCACTATCACCGGCTGTGAGGCGGGGCGTATGAGGTCGCGGAGCTTATCCAGCGGGGCCACGACTTCGGGGTTGTTGGAGGCGCCGGCATACTCACCTATGAGGCCCACCGTGGGACCGCTGACAATGCCGCCGTTGGCAAAGGGGGTCGCCATTGTCTTTCCGACGGATTTAACGAGGGTCTCCGCGGCGCTGGTAAAGCCGGCGCCGAGGGCAAAGCCGACAAAGGGGATGGAGGCGTGGGCGGCCATATACGCAGCGGCGGCCAGCTCCATGTAGGACGCGGCGGCGGCCTTGTTGGCGGCTATCACCGGGGCTTGTGCGGCGGCGGTGGCGTCTGCGGTTGCAGCGTTGATGGCTGTGGCGGATGTAGCGGCTACAGTGGCGCCGGCCTCCACCGTTTTAGCTGTGGCAGTGGCCTCACTCGTCTTGCGGAAGAGGTCCACAATTGTCAGCACGCCTTTTATGCCGTCGTATATCTGGAGGAATCCGTCAACAATGCCGGTCACCTTCTGCCACGCGTTGCCATTGCCCTCCAGGGCGCCGGTGATGGCGTCGATGCCGCTGCCGGCGTCCTTGATGGCGTTCCAGCCGTTGCGGTAGGTGTCAAAGTTGGCCTTGGCCTCCATGCCGGCGTTGCGTATGGCCTCGGCCTTTTTCTGCCACATGGCTATCTCCTGGTTGAGACGGGCGGCCTCTGTGATGGATGCCGTCTGCAGCTGCTCCTGAAGATAGGAGATATTCTCCTCTATCTCGGAGAGATTGCCGGCGTCGGCGCGGTAGGTGTACTGGGCGGGCTTTCCGGCGTCCTCAAGTTCGGCGAGTTGCTTCTCCGTTGCGGCTATCTTGGCATTATACTCCTCAACCTTTGTGGGGTCAGTTGCCTCCTCCCGCAGCTTGTTCAGCGCCTGGATGTTCTCGCGGAGGCCCTTGATGGACTTGGCGTTTGCATCGTAGACGGGGCCCAGTTTCTCCTCGGCCTTTCCTAAGTTCTCGTATGTTTTAATCAGCTGCTCCCACTGAATCCGCTCGGCGCTGTTTTCTTTGAGGTCTTCAAAAGAAGAGAGCGTCTCCCTCTTTTTGTCCAAAAAGGCTATGTTCTCGCGGAATCCTTTGAGGGTGGTGGCGTTCGGGTCGTAGGCAGGGCCTTGGTCCTCCGCCTTGGCGGGGGTGGTGGTGGGGTGGCTGGTGCCTTTGCCCTTGCCTTTGCCGGAGGGGGCAGACGGAGTGGCCACGGGCGTATCGGGGCGGGTTTTGCTGCCGCGGACCTTGTAGTTGATTTTGCCCATGTCCGCAACATCTTTGTCAAGCCGCTTTTGTTTTGCGGCTATCTCCTTATTGTTCTGTTCTACCGCCTTGTTGGCCTTGTCCCAGTCGGAGCCTATTGTGGCAACATACAGAGAAGGGTCGGTCTTGTCTTGGTGCCATGTGTGCTTATATTTTTCAAATTCAGCATAAGGCACTGTGTAAGGTTCGCCCCCTTTTTCAATATGGACCAGTTTTTGGCCTTTGCTATCTGTGAACACACGTGCTGTAGCGCCGGTGCCATTCTCAAAATTGTGTTTGCGGGGTTTGCCGGTCTCATCATACCTGATATTATGATTTTCCTCGCGTAGCTCGGCAATTTGATTGGCCAGTCGGCGGGCATCGGCCTCCAGCACAAGCTGGCGGCAGTAGGCCTCACTGTTGGCGATGAGCGTCTTGTACCAGTCGGACACACTGGAGAAGTAGCCCATGGTTGTGCCGTAGGTGTCGTTCATCTCGCCCACCAAGCGTTTCTCCTCCTCCTTGGTGCCGTTAAACTCTTTGAGCTTGCTGATGTTCAGTTGGAGGGCCGCTTTTGTCTCTTTTAGCAGCGCCTGCTCCTGCTGTCGTGCCTGTTCCATCTGCTCGGCATGACGACGGGCGCGTTCCTCTTCATCTAAGAGCTTCTTAGTGCTGTCGGTGGCGTCATCCGTGGCACCGGTGAGATACTCTATAGCGGTGGTGACAGCCCATATAGCAGCACCAACGCCCGTGGCGAGTAACAGGCCGCGAAAAGCTACCTTTGCAGCGTTGGCGGCAATCGTGGTACGCTTCATTGACGCGCTGAGCGCGTTCAAAGGGGGCACCACGGCCTTGCTTTTTATACCCAGAAATATGAGAACTTTTTCAAACAGCGCACCGCCCACAGCCGCGAGCTTCGCCCCCACGTGCACATGCTTAAAGGAGAGAGTCAGTATGGCCAGACTGGACGCTGTGCTCAGCACCTGCGCGCCAAAGTTGATGAGTGGCTGTATGGGGGCGGTAAAGCCGGCGATGGCGTCAATGACGGAGGCCCACTTATTGAACAGCATCTGAGCCTTGTTACTGCCATCCTCGGCCATCGTGGCAAAGGCCTTGTCCATGGTGCCGGCGCTGTTCGCCATGTCATTCACGTTGGCCTTGAATGTGTCAGCGAGTGTGCCCTGGAGGGGCACAAGGGCACGCAGGGCCTCGGCGCTGCCGAACAGTTTAGCATACACCTCCTGCTCCAACATGCCGCTGCTCTGGGCAAAGGCTTTCACGTCGGCGTCCAGCTGCGTGAGGAAGTTCTGGAATCCGCCCGCGGCCTTGATGGCGGCGGCGTTGAATTGTATGCCCATCTCCGCGGCCATCTTGGTGGCCTCGCTGCTGGGTTTCACCAGCGCGGTGAAGATAGCGGCCAACTGTGTGGACGACTCCGCCGTGTTACCGCTCACACCGGCCAGCGTGGCCATAACACCCATGAGTTCGTTGACACTCACGCCCAGTGTGGCGGCGTTACCTGCCACGCGGGGGAGGGCGTCTGCCAGCTCTTCCATGGACGTCTTACCGTTCTTAGCAGTGAGCTGTAACTTGTCCTGGATGTCGGCGGCGACACTCCACTCAAGGCCATAGTTCTTGATGAGCGTGGACGTCACGCCCACAACCTTGTTGATGTCTGCCAGGCCACCCACGGCGGAGCGCGCGGACGTCTCCAGGAAGGTCAGCCAGTTGTCCTCGGGCACGCCGTTGGAGATGGTCTGATAGAGGCCGTTGGCCAACTGGTCGCGGGCGATGGGTATCTCCTTGGACAGCTCGGCCACCTGGCCCTTGAGCTTTTTAAAGCCCGCGGCGTCTTTGCCCGCCATGGTGTTGGCCTCACGCATTGCCTTGTTGAACTCCCCGCTCTCGGCGGTAATGGAGCTCAACTGGCTGCTAAGCTGCCCCACGGCGTTGCTGACACTCTGCAGACCCTGCACACAGGCGCTCCAGTTTATCAGCGACTTCTTTAACGTCTCGGCCTGCTCTATGGTGCCGCGCATAACGGCGCGCAGGCCGTCGGCTGACTGGGCCAGAGCTTTAAAGCCCTTGCCGTCAGTCAGCATCTTAAATGTCATTGATATGGTGCTATTGCCTGCCATGTTGTTCAAGGATTGATTTCGTCACCCAGTCGGCGGGCCACTTCCTCAAAGCGCTGCCGCCTTTGTTCGGGCGTCAGTTCCGGGGCCTCCGGGGTGGGGTTGCTTTTCTGTTTATCCCACGGCAACGGTAACAGCTGCCGCGGGGTTATTTTCTTGCTGAGGTGGGGCTGGATGATGATGGCTGCCAGTGTGCGGCCTCGTTCCCATGCGGAGCGGTACCGGCTCTCCTCCATATCATGCCACGCCTTGTAGATACTTTCAAACTCCGGAAAGGTGCACTTGCAGAACTCGTCATGAGTCATGCCCATACACCCCACGGCAAAGCCTAAAAGCTCATAGACGGTTACCTGCTTTTTTTTTCGCCGCTGTCGTCGGCCTCGTCGGTGGGTACCGCCTCCGTGATGGCGGCGTTCCACTCGGCCATGTCGTCCGGTGTGAGGCTGTCGGCAAAGTCCATGAGCGAGAGGTCAAATTCTTTGCCCTCACGTTTGGCTCCTGCCTTGACACAGCACCACAGGTAGGTGCACAGGTCGCTGAGGCTGGAGGGGTCAATCTGCGTTATCTCGCGGCCCGTCTGCTCTTTGAAACGGAGCATAGCCCCCATAGTGGGGCTACAGGGGTATGCTTTGCCGTTGATGGTGATTTCAATGCGTTTCATACGCTGCTCCCGGCTTCAGGGTTCTCCGTGATGGCGGTCTCGTCCAGTGTGTCGGGCTCGCCGTCGTTCTCCAGGTTGACAGTATAGGTGCTGTCGTCCTGGGCGGGGTCGGTGCGCTCCAGTGAGGCGATGACGAACTTGCCCTTGAGGTAGGGCTTGTCGCTGTTCTCGCGCTCCATGCACTTGACTTCAATGCTCTGGCCGGCTTTCCAGGCGGCGTAGAGTGCCTTGTAGCCGGTCTCGCTCTCGCCATAGAACACCAGGCCCTCGGCGCTGATGGAGATGCTCAGGCCGGTGACGCCCTTGCCTTTCCACAGCCCCGCGGAGATGCTCGCGGTGGCCACGGGTTTCACGGCGCGGTCCTTGGTCTCGCTGTTGAGTGTGGTGGTGTGTGTGGTGCAGTGGCCCACGGCCTTGCCGCCCACGTAAACCAGCATGTCACTGCCGTTGCAGTAGCCTTTCTTTGTTGTTGACATAATGATGATGGATTAAATAACTTACTGAATGATTGTTACTAAATGTTGACAGTGAACACCAACTGCTGCACGTAGGCGTCGTCTTGATACGCCTCCTCGCTGTCGGTGAGTGTGCACGACCGCAAGCGGAGTCCCTCTTGAGTGAAGGTCATGTGGTCCAGTGCGGCCCGCACGGCCTCGGCCAGCTCAACGCCCTCTGTGTAGCGGGCGGTAAAGCAAAGCACCTCGAACTCTATGGTGTCGGCGCCCGGCGCCCCCGCTTTCTGGGGGTTCTGCTCAAACCCCGCGCGGCGGTAGCTGATGTAGGGGAGCTCGGCGCTGTCGGCGACGACGGGGAAGATTTTGTTAACCCTCGCCATCACGTCCTTGTCGTCCAACAGGGCGGCACGGATGACTTCGCCGGCGCTCAGGGATGTTTTACTTGCAGCCATATTTCTTAGCCTCTCTTATGATGCTGTTGTTAACTTCGGTGTGGATGTTGGCGGTGACGACGCCGCGTTCCTGAGCCGCCGT
>AVOA01001163.1_pt1 | contig 8311 bp, 8 predicted proteins | sample 80171 | NCBI WGS metagenome assembly AVOA01 (sample SAMN02954237, study PRJNA213161) | gut metagenome | biome: terrestrial; feature: piglet; material: feces; isolation source: piglet diarrheic feces | host: Sus scrofa | place: China
GCTGAAGGCAAAAAATGACGCCGCCTCTATCCCAGAGACCAGGCTCCGGGAATACGTGCAGCTGATGGCAAGCGCGGATTATGATGATATCGCCGTGTACCTGTCCATCGTCTACCGGGTGGAGGTCACTAGGGAGTCCATCACAATCTGGACGATCTGGGACACAAACCCGGATGGCACATACGATTTTGACGAGGACGGTGTGCTATTAACTCCCGGTGTCCCCTCGGCTCCACCAATGATATTTGTCACAACTCAGTTTATCAGAATTGTTGTGGCAAACAAAAACACCTCCTGACAGCAGGAGGTGTTTTGCTATCTATTCACTTTTATCGTTCTTCGTAAGCAATATCCCGTGCAGCATCATCGATATACTCATCGTCCAGCAGTCCGCTTTCCTCGCGGTCGTCCTCATATGTCCGTCTGACCGCGGCCGCTGTGGCCCCGTCTGCAATCGGCGCAGGCGTTACCTTTTCTGCCACAATATCCACATTGGTTTCCTCAGTCATGGTACTGAGCCATGCGCCCAGCTTCTCCCGCAGTCCGGCGGGAACCGGCAGGCCGCACAGAAGCATATTTTTCAGCACGCTGGTTGCCTCATACAGAATAAACAGCAGGGCGAACAGTTCTGTGACGCCCATTTTAACCACACCGCAGGCATCCAGAACGTTTCTGGTATCCACAGGCAGCCAGCCAAGCACGTCCACGTGCATCATCATGTCAATGGCCGTGAACAGCAGCACACAGGCCAGCATACCAGCCTTACGGATAGCCCCGTCGATGCCAACGGCGGAGTTCCATTTGCGGTACTTTGCCGCCCGCAGGGAGCCGAATACCATGTCGGCGCAGACGGCGATCAGCAGCAGCCGCACGAAGATGTTGCCCATCAGGGCCGCGAAAAAGCGAATCATAAAAGTGTTTACCATTTGCATTTGTATGTCCTCCTAAGTTAATTTACGTCCATATGGACAAAATCAGATCGATTGATCTGGTAGGCGTAGTGCACCGGCAGCTGTTTGACGTAGGCCAGCAGTTCGGCGCCGCTGATGCCCCGGACGCAGAAGTCCATGGCCTTGCCCTTGACGTGGTAGCTGTTTTTCACAGAGCCGGGCAGCTCGTCGTTGTGGGCCTGACAGCGCACGCCGCTGGAAACCATCACCGGGGCACCGAAATGGTCCCGCACCTGATCCGCCAGCCTGACAAGTGTTTCCTCCGGCTCCACCGGGAAGCCGCCGCACTTGCCGCAGGGGCACCGGAACTCCGCCCGGGTGAAGTAGCGGATGTCCTTCCACCATCCCGGGGCGGTTGTTGCATTTTCTGCAACAGCTGGCCTCTCCCCGGTGGCGATCACCTCCAGAATCCGCTTTTCGGTCTCCGCGCCGAAGATGCCGTCCACGTCCTCCTGCTCCATGTAGGAGCGCTGGAAGACGATGGTGGCCCGCTGGGACTTCTCGCCCCACAGCCCATCCAGCGGGCCGTCGTAGCAGCCAAGATAGGCAAGCAGGGCCTGCTTTTGTTTCAGGGTCACCCGATCACCACCCCATACTTCGCCAGAATGGCGATGATCTCATCGGTAAGAACCTTTTTCAGCTGACCGGGCGGGAGCTTGGCAAAGACTGCTGCCATTGCCCGCATATCAGCAGCGCCCTCCTGATCCGCCTGAATTTCCACCAGCCGCGCCTTTGCGGCCTTCGTCCACTTATTCATCCGCGCGCACCCCCAGAATCTCCAGTGCGGCCCTTGCGTCGGCAAGCTCCGCTTCCATCGCCGTGTACTGCTCCTTCTCGTAGCCCCGCTGGGCCTCGTCCAGCTGCCGCCAGTCCTTCCACGGGGCAACCATCTCACCGTGAAAAACAACGCCGTCCGGGCGTGTCCAGACCTCTCCGGAGGGTACATAGCGGTATCCCTCAATGTAGGCATCGCACTTTCCGTCAAAGAAATCCGTCTCCACGGCGGTCATGGTTCCGTCATCGGAAACATGGCATTTGAAATCTGCGTCAATGTAGATTGTCATAACGTCACCTCACTCCAAATGGAAATCAGTTATTTTTTGCTCGTATGTGTATGTCGATGTAAGGCCAACAAGATATACGCCACTTAAAGAAGATACGTCTAATACATTAGCATTCAAGCCAGATCTCATATATCTTAAGCTTTGAACTAGCAGTAGCACTGAATAATACATATACATCAGCAGTAACGTCGATGGCATCGAATGCGGCCGTTATATTGCCAGTTTTGGAGATTTTTGTATTTGCAATGAAGCTGTCAGCAGACTTGCTTTCAGAGACACCGAAGTAGTCGCCCCATTTATTTTGAGTTGACGACATTCTTACGTAACCGTTTTTTACGTTCGCCATATGAATTTTGTTTGCAGTGCCGAAAACATCACCGACATTGTCACCTGTGGAAACGCTAATATTGGTATCGTTGAACGACCACCGATTAGCAGCTCCTTTATAGCCACTCGTAGTGAGTCCACCGGTTAACGCAGTGTTATCCACACCCTTATTATACAGATGCCATTTATTCAGTGTCTGCTCCTCGCCATTGGTGGTGATCGTTACTGTCTCAGCAGTGCCTCCATCAAGAGAGAACGACCATGTGCCTGGTTCATTAACCTTTATCGCCCATGTGCCATTTGTGTCAGGGGCAGTAAAAGTCCTATCACCATAAGTGGCAGCGCACGTGTAACCTGCCGGATAGGTTACGTGGATGGTAGCGGAGAAGAAGGTGATTGCCGTGGAATAGTCCGCCGTAATGGTGACGGTTTTCTGGGCGGTCTGCTCCCCATCGGTGATGGTCACCGTCCACTGGCCCGTGGCCAGCCCCCGGAACACCGCCACGCCGTCCGTCCCGGCAGTCTTGGTCTTGGTTTTGCCGTCCTTGCTGATGGTCACCGTGGCCCCGGCGGGCGCGTTGACGGTCAGCGTGGCTCCGGTGCCACCACCGCCGCCGAAGCCGTACATAGGTACAATCGTGCTCATACGTACACCTCCACGATCACGTTAATGTCCACCGCAGGCTTGTCCTCAAGACAGGTGAAAGTAATATTCTGCCCGTCTCGCTTGGTGTAGCTCAGATAGCCGCAGGCCTCCCGCATGGCAAGATTTGCAGCAGTGTCGTCACCGTATGCAGGATACACCATGCACCGCCGCCCGTCCGTCAGGCCCTGCACGGCGATGGTCTGGGTGTAAGGCCCGGAGCCAACCCAGCCGCCGGCGGTGAGGGTTGCAGTAGCGGCCGTTGTGTCAACATATTCCTTGTTGACAGCGTGTCCCGCCGATGAGGGAGCGGGGACGGACAGGTTTCCGGTCATGGTGCCGCCAGCAGTCGGGACGGCAGACACATCACTTGCATTCAGAATAACATTGCCGGATTCGTCGGCTTTCACGCCGCACACAGTAACCTCTCTTCCGTCCGCGCCAGCGTATGCACAGGAATACGATGTAATCGGGTCACCTACGCTGAACTGCACAACGGTACGCGTCCATAGGTATTGCCCCTGCTGAACTGCAAGGAAATCGGTAACCCATTCGCCAGTCGGGACAGAATCGCCGGAATCGCTGATCTGGTAAGATACGGACTGGCTGGAAAGGACAATGGGTGCAATCAGCTTTCCGATGGGCGTCCAGATATCCCCATCCCATGCGTAATTCTCATTGTCTTCCTGAACCACAATGTACACAAATCCAGGTTTTGCATCCGCAGGGAGATCGTCTGTAGTCTGCACGATACCCTTGAACGTGAGAAGCTCAGATACTTTTCTTGCCGAAGCGATTGCCTGTGCGACCGCAGAAGACGTCGGGATACGTTCGCTATCACTTGTCAGCCTATCGGTATCCAGGCTGATGATCTGGATGCTTCCCTTCCCTGTTCCCTTCGGAATCCCGCTGTGATTTGCGATAGCCAGCGCAACGGAAAAGGCGGTTTCCATTTCCTCGCCGGTGTATCTGGAATCAAATCTCTGATCGTTTGCCATATTACCTCCTTAATAGTAAACGAGGATGCAACCTGGAGCACCGTCGCTGCCCTTACCACCATCGCCCCCACGCCCGGGGTTGGGGGCAGTAACGGTATACCCGGATGCCGTATATAACAAATAACCCGATGATCCGCCACCACCACCGCCGTGACCTCCGATTCCTCCACGCCCATATGCAGTTTTAGAAAACGCGAATGGGGAGGGGCCGTCCAAGCCGCTACCACCACGGCCTCCATGACCTCCACCAATATCTTTGCCATTAATTTTGTAATAATATCCATCGCTTGCGTTGTCATAATTCCACTGGATATAGTTTATCGCTGGGCCTCCGCCTCCGCCGCCAGTATAGCCATTAAAAGCGTTACCAAATTCATATACAGAGCCTTTACCACCGCGGACCTCAATGACCTGACCAAGCTCCACTCCATACTCTTCAGCAATAGCTTCATTTACAACAATTACTCCGGATTCTGGGTCAACACGATACTCACCATCAGCCTGCTCAGAGGCAATGCGTTTTACAACGCCACCACCGCGACCGCTTCGGATGACTTTACTAAAGTCAGGAGACGGCCCACCGTACACATTACCAGATAACGGGTCAATAAAACCGACCTCTGGAATCGTACCAACTTCAGAAGAATAATCCCCAAAAGTCGTAGGTCCACCCATATCCCCAGTGATCTGGGCCTCGCCGTATGAAACACGCCGACCTCCTTTCCCACCACAACCGCATGAATAAGAGTAATATTCAGATATTTTTTTATCAATCTGTGTCATGCGAATTCTTCCGGGGGCTCCATTTGTTCCATGGCTTCCCGGTTTTGCCAAACTAGCAACATCATTAACCAGTCCGGTTTTTCCATACTCGCCAGATTGACCGCCTTGACCACCCTGTCCGCCGCCGATCAATATGACCCTCATTCTTGGGTTGTCAGCCTCAAATACCTCTCTCGGAACTTGGAAAACACCGCTGCCAGTCAGGACAACCAGATGGGTCAATTCTCCTGGCCTTTCAGGTGGTTCGTATCCTGAGATTATTTTGCAGTCGGCTTTCGCAATGGCGGAAGCCGTGACAGACATTGACGAAATGAAGGCTTCTTTTTTCTCGCCAAACGGCGATGTACAGGTGTATTTCAGCCCACACCGTTCACCTGAGAGGACTATTGGAATCTTTATTTCCCGCTTTTTAGAGTAATAATCATAAAGACGATCGGCAACTGCATTGGAATTAACGGCATTTACCATCGTTGCATCTGAAACAGAAATGGATTGTCCATCCGCATTGCTGCTGTTAACTCTTGAGACCACATTGGTAGTGTGCGTATACGGTATTCCAGTGAGGGTTCCTACGCCTGTAACAATGGCACAGTTTTCATTTGATGCGAGAACCACAAGGGTGCCGGACGCTATCAGGGATGATGCAACAATAGGAGCAGAATCAAATATTACCGTTGTACCAAGATCAACAAGAGTCTCAGTATTGTCGTAGAGGACGACAGGTTCCGCATTTGGCGACTGCACATAGGAGTGTTCCGTTACTTCTACAGACCTAACCCGGTCTGTCAAGTCAACAGAACCTCCCTCATATTCGTCGTCCGGATCAATCTCTCCGGCATTCAGATTTGTGATTCTGGATACCAGAAAAGCATCATTCTCAGACTTTAGAATGTTTATTCCCTGCGCAAACAGAACATGGTGCAAAGCTTCCCGCTTTGTGCAGACAGGGATCCAGCCTGTAACTGTGACCGCGTCCAGATTACTCCCGAGCACAATGCTTTCTGCTAAATCCAAAAGGAACGGCGTTTCCGTCCTTCGCATTCCGTCTGTCAGGATGATGTCGTTAATTGCATCGGAAAGTGGTGTATTTACAAACAGTTTCCCGTAGTATGGCATGACATCAAGGACGCCTATTGCGCTTTTCGCTTTGATCGTATAGACAGATTTTCCTGTGCGCTGAGCATCGACAACATAGAATTTACCAATGTACGATCCGCCATTGTAATACCAAAGCCCGGATGCGTATGGGATATCCAGCACGTCATCTGTTCCAGCTGAGCGTGCATACACCTGCTTTGCTGCAGATGTACGCAAACCGTCGTAATCGATCGGAGAAAAGGCCACCTGCATTCTGTCATAGCGGCACTGGATTTCCAGGGTATCGACAGGGATTGTCTCGCACAGCAGGTCGCAGGCCAGATTCCCGTTGACCGATATGATATTGTCATTGTCCAGCGACAGTATTGGATTCTCCTTACTGCCAATCAGAATTTCATTTGTCTTTACTGCCATCAGCGTGTCCTCTGCGGAAGAATCGGCTTGAACTGCACCCGAAGCCCCTGCCATGCGTTTCTGTTTACGAGGATGCCTCTATAGGTATCCTCGCCGCTTACAATCATTGCTTCGAATTTCATCGCGCCGCTGCCATAGGGCATCTCCACCATGTGGGATTCTACAGGAGCGGATATGACCTCATAAAACGCGTCGTAGTCCTCAGGATATCGCAGATCCGGCTCAACGCGCATTTCGTAATCGTACTTCGTGCCGATGATGTCCCGGATGGTTCTTGCCGTGATGGCGGTGCCGCCATTCGGCCCCTCCACGATGGAGAAAGAGCGTGACAGGGACTCATACACGACCCGCACCCGATACTCTACCCCATCAACAACTATGTTCTGCATAGACGCACCTCACTTCGTAAAGGATGGGCCGATTCGCTTGGTTTCTGCAACAATGACGGGCTGGAGGACAGCGGCCAACTGGGACAGTGAGCCCTGGAAGCTGATTCCAACGTCCGTTTTGATTTGCTGGCTTCCCATAACCCTGGCAATACTTCCGCCGTCCACCGTGGCCGTCAGGGGTGTGACAACGGCACGCCCGCCGGATACCGTCAGCAGCTCGGGGCCAGCCTCGCCAACCAGCGCCGTGCCAGACAGAACCTCTCCGCCTTTGGCAAGCTTCGGGAGATTGACCGCGCTGAACTTTTTGAACCCTCCGAACGAGCCGCCGAAAAGGCCTGCCACAGCGCCGACCACAGAGTTGATTGCCCCGATCAGGGCGTTCAGCATGCCGAGAACAGCATTCACAAAGCTTTCAACAATAGAAATCCCTGCATTCAGAAGGCCCTTGACGGCACCGAAAAGCCCGTTAATCACAGCGATAAGCGCAGCGCCCAAAGCATAGTCTACCTGCTCCAGGAATGCGCAAAGAGACTGGAATCCAGACTGGATCCACTCCAACAATCCCTGGAACGCCGCCTTGATGGCATCAAAATTGGAAATAATCGCATAAGCGATCAGGCCGACCGCTGCAACAATTGCAACGGCAAGAATGAGATAGGGGTTTGCCGCCAGAGCGGTGTTCATGGCCATTATTACCGGAATAAGCGCACTGACGGCATTAGCTATTCCCGCAACAATAGAGGCAATGGGCGAGATTGCGGCAACAACTGCCAGAATCGTCACCAGCATTCTGATCTGGGAGGAGTCCAGAGATCCTATCCAGAGAAGTACATTCGCAAGCATTGCCACTATCTGATCGATAACCGGAAGAAGCGCCTCCACAGCCTTTGCACCAGCCACAGCAAGCGTTGCCTGCGCCTTAGCCTTCGTCTCATCGAGCTTGTCATTTACCGCGTTCAGACCGTCCAGAGTGTCCTGGGAAAGAATTAAGCCTAAACGCTCAGCGTCATCTCCATATGCTCGGAGTGCTGCACCTCCATCATCGATGATACCCGCCAAGCTGTCGGCCCCTCTACCGAGGAGTGTCATGGCCAGTGTGTCGCGCTCCGTCTCGTTCGTCACATGGGACAAAGCCTCAACCACTTCCCAGTACACCGTGGTGGAATCCCGTAGTTCTCCGTTTGCCGTGTGGGTGCTTACACCCAGCTGAGAAAAGGCAGAAACAACGCTGTCGGATTCCGAAGCCATATTCCTTTTAAGCTTGACAGAGCTTGCCGTGATATCCTCCATACTGACATCCACCAGATCGGCAGCGTACTTCATCTTCTGGAGCTCCGCCGTGGTGAAACCTGTCTGCTTTGCCAGGGTGTTCAGATCGTCCGCAGAAGTGACGGCAGAATACGCAGCGCCGCCAATGGCAGCCAGCCCGGCACCAGCCGCAGCACTCAATGCTCTGGTGGAATCAGCAATCTTGCTTGCCCCCTGAGCCACTTTGTCTGCCGTAGCGCCGATTTTTTCAAGCGCTACATTCGACTGTTTGGCCGCATCCTCCAGCTTGTCCAGTTCGTTCTGGGTGGAAATGATCTCCCTCTGGAGCGCCATGTACTGCTCAGAGTTTTTGTCCACCCCGTTGGCGTCCATGGTC
>AVOA01002137.1_pt1 | contig 8303 bp, 7 predicted proteins | sample 80171 | NCBI WGS metagenome assembly AVOA01 (sample SAMN02954237, study PRJNA213161) | gut metagenome | biome: terrestrial; feature: piglet; material: feces; isolation source: piglet diarrheic feces | host: Sus scrofa | place: China
GACGGGACTAGACCCGTAGATTACGATTGGTTACAGGCACACATGATTTGTTCGCGTGGCGCTTTATCATGGGATTCTGATGTAGCGGCAGGCTCTACGAGCCTTATACCCCGAAACTCGACTAAAGGACGGGGCGGATACCTGTATCCGGGCGTGGCGCAATATGTATTTGACAATGCTAGTATGTACCTGAATGCCTCTTATTTTGGCACACGGCCTGGGGGGCTTCCGGCGGGTCTTAAGGTAAAGCCTTCACTAGAGGAAAGATTCGCTACATTCTTGATCGAATATACGGGGGATAGTATCCCCGCAACAAAACCGGATATAAACTTAATAGGTAACTCTTCAGGGGAACTCTTCAATTTTTTCGCAGGGGTTTACAAGGGACAAATATCTGAAAGGGTGTGGGTTTATTCTATGAAGTTTGATTCAGCGGCGGGCGGGAGCTTATTTCCGAAAGCCGACAGTCATTTATTAATATCCGCTACGGTAAACGGTTCGACACGGACGGACTTCTTCAAGATACCTGACGGGTATTCACCGGGTGAGTGCGTACGGTTCAAGGGAGAGGCCAAACCTGAAAGCGGTTTAAGCCCTACGGTCAAGACCGTTAACGACGTACCAATAGGATTCTCTTACACGGACGTAAAAAACATAGTGGACGACATGTGCACGGCATGGCACTGGCGTAAAATTTACCACAATGGTACGTTACGTGTAGAGCCAATAGTAGACGCCGATCTACGGGACGGTACATCGATGGCATGGACACGCGTACACGATTGGAGCGACAAACTACTAAGCGTTGAAACCGTAGACGTTCCAGACGAATTCGCGGACGAATATGTATGCACGCTTGATTCCACGCAATTCAGTTACAGCAATGGGCCGGGCACGGTAACACCTGTTAAGGAGGCGTACAAGTCGGCTATTAAACTCCCGTACAGCCCTTATTTGTTTCCAAAAGTGGGGCTTACGGCAGCTTTCAGCAAGGCGGGGTACGATCAACAGTACATTCATGTGAATGATATTTATTACCCGTATATAAACCGACATTTCAAGATGTTTAGATCACGGATACAGGTAAAAATAAAAGCACAATTGGAGTACAAAGACGTGGAAAACCTTCGGTTAGGGGATACATACTACTTTTCCCAGCTAAACAGCTGTTTCTACATAAAATCTCTAGGCGAATATGACGTAGCAACCGGGAATTGTAAGTTATCTTTGTACAAAATGGATTTAAAGTAAATTAATATGGCGGATCAAGTAACACTATTAGACCTTAATTTCGGAACGTCTGAAGCCGAGAAGGGGCTAGATGCGTTAATAGCTAAGAGTATAGCCCTTGCAAAGACTAAAAAGGATTTGCAAGCGGCGTACGCTTCTGAAAAGAAGGAGCTGGAAACGCTAAACCAGAACTACGCGGACGGACTGGTACAACAAGACAAGTACGAAGTGACCGTTAAAAAACTGAACAAGTCTCTGATTGAGACGCAAAAGGCGATCTTGGACAATGCCGAGGCGAACAAACAGAATAACGCCGAGATCAAGTCTACAAAAACGCTATTAGACAATGAGGCTACGAGCGTCAACGCTTTGCGCGCGCAACTGGCACAGAACACCGCGGAGCTGAACAAGATGAGCGAGGCCCAGCGGACCACGAGTAAGGAGGGGCAAGACCTAACTGAACAGACTAAAGCATTGTCGGACAAGCTTAAGGAGCTGGAGAAGTCGGTAGGTGATAACCGTCGAAATGTCGGTAACTACGCCGAGAGCGTTAAAGACGGCAGACGTCAAACACAGGGGCTAACCGGAGGCACCGGCGCGCTGGTGGGACAGATGAAAAGCGGCATCGCAGGAGTTCAGGCGTTCAACGCGGCTCTGAAAGCGAACCCGATCATATTTGTCGTGTCGCTCGTCTTAACCCTTATCGGTATCATCGAAAAGCTGATGAAACGTAACAGCGAGTTGGCGACTAGTTTAAATGCGGCGTTCGCGCCGTTTAAGGTAGTTTTCGGGCGCTTGCTGGACTGGATAACCGGTTTGTTTGAGGGCGTATCCTTTCTTCTTGAAAACCTTGCTAAGGGCGTTACATGGCTTCTGGATAAGTTAGGTCTTATCAGTGAGGAGACGAAGAGGGCGGCGGCGGAGGGCGCACGGTTGGCAGGCGAGACGCAGCGCATCTACCAGGCTGAAACGGCCGCGCTTGTTCCGATGGCGCAAATGAGGCGAGAGATGGAAGAACTTAAAACGCTGGCGGCAGACCAAAACAAATCAGCCGCCGAGCGCACCAAGCTATTGCAACAGGCTACGGACAAATTACACGCTATCCGTGATTTGGAATTGTCCGTACTGGACGCGAAATACAAGCAGATCAAGGCGCAAAACGCCCTAGGCTATTCAAGCGATGAAGATTTGCGTAAAGAACAAGAAGCCCTTGCAGCACTGGAAGCGGCTAGAGCGAGCTACGCCACACAGGAAAAGGAAATGGCGGGTCAGGTGTCCGGATTCATCAAACAGGAGCGTGACAAGCAGGCATCGGCAGCACAAGCAGCAGCAGCGAAAGCAGAAAAGGCAGCGCAGGACGCGGCGAAGCGCGAAGCAGAAGCCGCGAGGAAGGCGCAGGAAGCGATCAAGGCGGCGCAGGACGCGCAGCTGAAAAAGTATTCAGAAGCCGTTACAAGTATGCAACTTGACATAGCACAACGGGAGCTGGAAGGGGCTAAAATATCGTTGCAAGAACTGCAAGCGGTCAACGACCAAAAAATAGAGATTGAGACGTACAGACGGGCGCAGGGGCTTATCGGGGAACAAGAGTACATTAATAACGTTCGCCAACTTGAACTAGATTACGCCGCGGAAGTCAAGGCACGGAAAGACGAAGAGGACCAAAAGGAGAAGGACCGCCAGGCCCTCAACCTAGAGAACGAGCGATCACTAGCCGATATGAAAATGACTAATGATCTGGAAAGTCAGTTAGCCCGGCTGGACGCGCAAAAAGCGGCGGAGATCGCGAACGCGGAAGCCATCGGGGCGGAAACAACCGCGATAACCGAACGTTTCGAGATAATGAAGGACGAGATTAAACGGAAGTACTATAACGCGCAATTGGAGATGGCAGCGGGCACAGCCGGACAACTCTCTAGCTTACTGGGTGAAGAGAGCGCAGCGGGCAAAGCATTTGCCACGGCGCAGGCCCTTATCAATACTTATCTAGGTGCGTCCAAAGCACTGGCACAGGGCGGTATTTTTGGTATTGCGCAGGCGGCTATCGTAGTGGCGGCTGGTATGAAGAACGTTATGAGCATTAATAAAACTAAAGAGCCGGACACCAAGATAAATACAAGCGTGAAGAAATACGCGAAGGGCGGGCAAATATACGGCCCTAGTCATTCGGCCGGGGGCGTGACGTTCACCGGATCGAACGGGCAACAGTTCGAAGCCGAAGGCGGCGAGAACGTGTATATTTTGAACCGGAAGGCATCAGGCGCAATCAACGCATTATCAGCTCTTAATATGGAGTACGGCGGGCGTTCGTTCGGTTCGTCTGGCGTGTACCGATACGCTAACGGTGGGAAGATCGACGTAGGCGGCGGGTCTACTATGACGTTACCAAACAATTTCAGCCTGTCGAATGATGGGTTGCGAAAACTGGCGGCGATCATGTACGATTCGGTGGCTAGCGTTCCAGCTCCACGGGTGGCAGTAACAGACATAGACGAGGGCCAACAGCAATATAATAGCGTACAAGTAGCGGCTAGCCTGTAAATCATAGGTAATGCCGTGGCTTCGTGCCATATAATAATATATCTTTGTGACGATAATAAGGTAATAGAATGAAAAAGTTTGAAAAATTACGTATTATAGAAGCGGGCGAAACCGCCAACAGCTATGAAGAGGGGGGCAAGACTTATAAATTAGTCATCTCTGCAAGTGCTTTCCCATCACTCGTGGCGGTTGGCAATTCCCGCCCGATCCATGCGCGCCGGACACACAACGGTGCGGACTTGCTAGACGGTTATGTAGGTTATTTCACCAACTTCCAACACGACGAGACAGCCGTTTACGCTGACTTGGTTATGTCGGAAGCACTGGAAACGGCGTACCCTAGCGAGTTTAATTTTATGGTTGCCATGATCGAGAAAGAGCCGGAATTATTAGGCGTATCGGTTAATCAGTCAGACGTTAAAAAACTGGACGACGAGACAGGAATAGCAACCGTTACAGAAGTTAGAGAATTATTTAGTGCCGATTTGGTGGGACTTCCCGCGGCAACTAGTTCTTTATTTAATAACAATTTAAACAATTTATCAATGAGTAAATTTTGGACAAAATTAGTCGAGCGAGTTAAATCTACTAAGCTGGCTAGGGAAACCGTCACAACCAAAGAGGGGAAAGAGCTTGTTATTATCGCACAAGGCGAACAGGCGGCTCTAGGTGACGAAGTACAGGACGCAGAAGGCAAACCGGTAGAAGATGGTGACTACTACATTTCGATCGGTGAAGGCGAGGACATGATCATCTCCGTTATTGACGGCAAGATTTCCAACGTTAAAGAAGTTGAGGACGAAACCGATCGCGAAGAGCTCGGGCAAGAAGAATTTGCAAAAACAACCGAGGAAGAAGCGCCGAAAGATGAGAAGAAAACGGCTACGCCGGAAGAACTGGCAGCGATCCGCCGAGAAGTTACTGAGTTGAAAACAACTGTTTCGGAACTTAAGACGCAGTTAAGCAAACGTACTGGCACACCGGCAGCAGCAAAAACAGAGGTGAAGACCGAAATCAAGACCGGAACTAAGTTGAGCCGCGAAGAGGTTCAGAAGGCCGCAGCAGAAATGCGTAAAAAATTCAAATACTAATCTACTAAAACATTAAAATTATGGCATTTACATTTAGCGATTTAAACAAATTGAATATCGACAGCCTAGCCGATGTTATTTCTTTGACACTTGGGCTGGAGGGCGAATTGTCCAACGGCGTAACCGTGTTAGCGGGTATTGAAAAGGGCAAACCTATTTTGACATTCACAGCGACAGACAAGGCGGTAAGACGTTCCGCAGGTTGCGACAGCGAATATAAGTATAGCGCATTGCAGGACAAAGTGAAATACTACGATCACGCACAGATTGAGTTGCCTATCGTGGTTTGTCTGCAAGACTTGTGGGGCAAAATGGTTGCAAAGGGCGTTCACCTTTCGGCTGATTTCGATCAAACACAGTTGGCAGCGTTCATGCAGAACGAAATTCTGAAAGTTCTTGAGGCTGATATGTTGCGTCTCGTATGGTTGGACGGTTTGAAAACAACTGATACAGCAGGTGAATACACAGTATTCAAAAACGGCGGTATCATCAAGCAAATGCAGGCATCAACCGAAACTATTAAGGCTCTTGTACCTTCAGGCGCAGGCGCAAACGTTTTGGAATGTCTGAAATGGTGTATCGACAACCAACGCCCGGATCAATTGGACGATTCAGAGTTCTATGTAACTAGCAACATTATGCGTGCTTACAAGGACTTGGTAGAAGCTAAAGATAACCATTTGGCACAAGCTAACATGGAGAACGGCAAACCGGCATACTACTTCGAAGGTTACAAGTTGAACGAGTTGCGCCACGTATCTAACAGTGCTAAGGGCGACGCTTTGACAGTTCAGTCTTTCATCGCATTCTCGCCGAAAACTAACATTCAGTTGGCTTTGGAAGATGCAAGTCTGACTATTGATCCGTTCATCCGTGACGCTAAAGACCGTAAGTATTACAGCACAACCGTGTTCGCAGCTGATGCAATGCTTGCGGTTCCGCAGTATATGAAATTGTGCACCGCAGCAGGTGTTTAATAATTAAAACAAAGTTTAAATGGCTTGTATAAAGACATTAAATAAAGCAATTACCTACGCGTGCCAAGCCGGCAGCGTAGGTATCGCTGAAATGTATCTGATAAACTTTGACGATGTAACATCGGCAACGGTAGACGCTAATAATATTATTACGGCGATCACGTTGAAGTCCGGGGCGAAAACTGTTCCGGTAGAATGTTACAAGAACGGCGCGAAGTTGACGGAAGCTCTTAAGCTATCAGATGTTTCGGCGGGTTTGGATCAGTCCGTTATGTTCACGTTATATGATAAAGCGGCGGTCAATTATAATGTAATTATGGCGGCGCTGTTATCAGGGCGTTTCATGGCGGCGATAAAGCTAAATGATATTAACGCGTCTAGCACAATGGCGGGCTTCAAATGTGGGCTTGAAATTTCACAGGCTGATACGGATTCTAGCGCGGCGGGGGGTTTTACTACAATCACTATTAAAACGCCGGACGATGCTAGAGGAGAAAATAAAATAGCAATTAACACGGAGGCGTGGGGTACGATCGCAGCCGCAAAACTAGCTTAAAATATGGGATGCTTAAATAAATTAAGTAAAGCGATCTTAGTTGATTGCGACGGAGGAGCAACAGGCGTAGCCGAAATGCTCCTTATCAATTTTGCAGATATTGCGTCAAAGAGCGTAGCAGATGGTATTGCTACTATAACGCTAGCCTCCGGGGCGAAAGCCGTGCTGGTTGAGAGCAACAAGAAGGGTGTAAACGCTACGGAAGAGATAAAGACTAACGATAACGCGCCAACGGCGTTGACGCAGGCAGTTACGTTCACATTGTACCAGGGTAACGCAAATGGATCTCTGATTGTGAATCAGATTTTAAACGGTACATTTTTAGCACTGGTTAAGTCTAAATCCGGGAGACACCGCGTATACGGGTATAATTACGGTTTGAACGCTACTGCTATTTCGGAGGACTTGAACGCGAACGGCGGTTTTACTACCATCACGCTATCGACATCAGAAAATGTTATCGGCGAAACTCGACTAAGCTTCGCAGATGCTAGTTATAACACATTGAGAGCCGCGGCTATCGTAACAGAATCATAAGGGAGGATATTATATGGCATGTATTAAAAAATTAACAACTGATATAACGTATGATTGCGCAAATCTTGGGGCGTTAGGTGGCATTGGGGAGATAGATGAGGTTATTATCATTAACACAAGTGATATATCCAGTATAGCGGAAGCGAACGGAGCTGGAACAATAACTATGCTAACGGGAGCAAAGGGTTACATTGTAAACTCCGTTAATAATTCCGTTATGTACCAAGATGCAATTAAAGCAAATGATACAGTACCCGCAGCGGAAGATCAGAGCATTATCATAAAAATACTGGCAGGGCCGGGGGCATCGGCGTCGCCAACTGGGTATCGTAATCGAATTGCGGAACTATTGGGGGGAAATTTCCGGGTAGCCATTAGATCTAAAACAGGCGGTTACTATTTAGCAGGTGCGTTTTGCGGTTTGGAAGCTTCGGACCTTGCAACCGATTCTAGCACGGGGGGTATTACAACGGTGACACTTAAAACGCCAGAAGCGTCAACAGGTGACAGACTGGTAACTATCACCAAAGAGGCGTACAACGGCCTAAAGATACCGAAGGTTTAATAAAATTAAAACAGTTTAAAAGATGGAAAAAATTACAGATATAGGGCAAATAGTTTCATTGTGTCAAACAATGACTAACCTAAAATTGGATATTACATGCGGGGCGGATCGTTTGTTTGCGCAACGTTGGTACGAAGAACGTTATTTGACAGGACAGCACACCCGCTACGTAATGAAGCCGGGGTTGTTCATCAACTCTATTGAAGACGGAAGAGTGTACCGCGCATTTAACACAAGCGACGAGAAGGCCGTGGAGTTCATGGAAGCTAACGAGGAATACAAGGACTATTTTATAGACCTGCAGGCTGAACCGGAAGCGCCTGTAGAAGGTGAACCGGAAGCGCCCGTAGAAGGTGATCCGGAAGCGCCAGTAGAAGGTGAACCGGAAGATGAACCGGAAGCGGAGGATCTGACAGAGGAGGAGATCGCGGCGGCAAAACGCAGCGAAGCAGCGAAGAAGGCGGCAGCTACACGCGCCGCAAACAAGGCAGCGGCAGAAGCAGAAGCCGCCGAGGGTCTTAAGGAGTTCGAAGAGTAATATTTAAAAATGTAAATCAATGATCGCAGCAAAGAAAATAGAGTTAATAGTACGTAGGGCACTGAATTTAGTGCCCCGTACTTCTGAAGGGGTGGTTAGCTATGATGTAGATAATCTATACCCGCAACGTATCGCAAACCTTATTGACGCTAGCAAAACCGCTACGGCGTGTTGTGACAAAGCGAAAGAAAATATCATTTGCGAGGGGTTCATTAACGAAGAATTTGCAGCGAGAACCAACGAGCACGGACAGGACATGAACGACGTT
>AVOA01000489.1_pt1 | contig 7890 bp, 12 predicted proteins | sample 80171 | NCBI WGS metagenome assembly AVOA01 (sample SAMN02954237, study PRJNA213161) | gut metagenome | biome: terrestrial; feature: piglet; material: feces; isolation source: piglet diarrheic feces | host: Sus scrofa | place: China
CTCGTTGTGCCGCCTTCTGCAAAATTTTCTTTCAGTCGCGCGAGGCGTTCCGGCTATTCTGCGCCGTTCTGCCGCCCTTTTCCGTGCCTGCCTTATGGCTTACACGCCGCCGTATCTGCACGCCGTTACACGCAAAGGAAACAGGCTTATTCGCGAAGTTGCGCGCTGCATCTATCCTCCTCCGTATCAACATTTTATACACTCAAAAAAAAGTTTCACTTTTTACGAAAAAAACTTGCAAAAAGCTTGCACGATTCAAATATTATTACTAACTTTGCACACGTAAGATAGAAGATAAAACATCTTACTCGTTCTTTGAACTTATTGCATATTTATATATAGGTAAAATAAAAAAGTCCGCAACCGGTTGCAGCCAGTTGCGGACGGCGTGAAGGCTCAACGCTTCACCTGCTTAAATCCTCAAGCGGTGCAAAATTAGCTATTTTATTTGTAACCTGCAAATTTGGCAGCGGTTTTATGCAAATAAAATTATTTTTCCCACGGTATAAATATTTGATAATATAGCGTTCTTTGGCTTGTTTACATTACAAAAAAATACTTCTGTATTAGCATTATTCACGTGTTATTACAGCCTGTAGGAGATGTGTTGCGCTGTGCGAGCGTGTAAAAGATAGTAGTCCAACGGGGCGAAATGCACTTAGTTCGCACATCAAAACACCGCCTCCCATGGCGGTTGGAGCCCGCCGCAGGCACGAACTTAAATAATAACAATAAAAATTAAACAATATGGAAAAGTTAAGCACATCACAGATGCGCCAGAACGGTCTGACAGCTTTCGAGGCTGAACTCGTTAACTACATTTTAGCAAACGAAATCACTGAAGGCACGACATTTCACGGCGTGCCGGGACATCCCCGTTACGGCGCAAGCAAGGAGGAGGAGCTTGTTGTGGTCTTCAACTCCGAGACTCTGAGCGTTGAGCGTGTAGGCAAGAAGGTAATAACTATTAACTTCGCGGACTACACAGCAGGACGAAAGAGAGCAGCAAACAACACCACAACAACAAGCAATAACACGAATAATAATAACAATAACAATAATAACAATATGGAAGAGCAGAACACAACAGCAGCAACAGCAACAGCAAACAACAACGTAAACAGCGCGGCCTTAAATTTTATGTCGCAGATGTTCGCACAGCAGCAGGAAGAAGGCTACCAGCGCGGAAAGAAAGAAGCAGCCGCCGAGGTTGAAAGCCTTAAAAAGCAAATCGAGGAGGCAAAGAAGGTAGGCACCGGCAGCATTATAAACGTGGTTGTAGATAACAAGAAGACAACGACAAAAACCGAACAGGTTTTAGATCCGAACTTTGCAAACATCTTAAAGCTTGTTGCAGCACACGAAAATGTGTACTTGTACGGCCCGGCAGGCAGCGGCAAAAACACAATAGCCGAGCAGATAGCCGAGGCCCTGGGAGTTGAGTTTTATTATCAAAATACACTCGTTACAAAGTTCGACGTATCAGGCTACAAGAACGCACAGGGCGAGTTTGAGGAAACACCTTTTTATAAGGCGTGGAAAAATGGCGGCCTATTCTTTGCCGACGAACTCGATAACAGCACCGCCGAGGCTATTATTGCCCTGAACGCTGCACTCGCAAACGGTTACTACACATTTCCTAATAGTGGCGAGAAAGTAGCGAAGCACCCGGACTTCTATTGCATCGCAGCCGGCAACACCAACGGCCAGGGCGCAACGGAAGAGTATTGCGGACGCTATCAGATGGATGAAAGCAGCCGCGACCGCTTCGCCTTTATCGAAATAGGCTACAACGCGAAAATAGAAGAGAGTATTTGCGGCGGACACCTCGACATATTGGATTTTGTCCGCGACCTTCGCAGCGTAACAAAGAGTCTGCAAATTAAATTGATTTGCGGCTACCGTGCAATTTCACGCCTCGCAAAGTTTTACGACATGAGCACGAAATTCGTGCTTGACTCCTTCATCTTTAAGGGTATCTCACGGGATGATATACGCGAGATAGCCGCGGCGTTGAGCAGCAAAAACAAGTACACAGAAGAGATTAAGAAGTATTAAGTATTAACCAGTCCTACACGCAAATACAAAAGCGTGTAGGACACAAAATAATAGAGAATATGAGTACAATAATAAACGAACGTTACAACAGCATAGCAGACTTTCAAAAAGCGTTAGAACGCCGTGAAATTGGCTATATGTATAACAGGGAAAGCACTAACGTAGATTTCCGAGGCACCAAAACACACGAAGACGCCGACAAGCTGCTAATTAACGGTGACACATTCACGGCGAAAATAATACAGGGATGCAACACGCAGAAAAAAAATAACAGAATAACAAACACAATAAAGCAGGACTTTTGCGGCTTCGTCCCGAACGTCGGCGCCGTTGTTTCCGGCAGCCCTATAAATATGTACAACGTCAAGCAAACGACATACAGAAATACAAAGGTGTTAAATATTATTTACTTTGTCGGTACCTGTTGCACCACTGATAAAGAAGAACTCGCGAAAGCAGGGGCAAAACTTTTAAATGTCATTAACACCATAGAGGCACGAGACTATAAAATCAACCTATATGCTGCTACTTGTTTAATACCTCAAATTAACGGAAGAAAAAGAGCCGACAGCCGTCTAAATCTTGCTATTAAGATAAAAGACAGCGGGAAACATCTGAATATTACAAAAGTAGCCTATCCAATAGCGCACCCGGCGTTTTTTCGCCGTCACTGTTTCCTGTGGGTTGACACCGTTTGCAAAGATGCGACAAACGTCTACACGGTGACAGATAGAAAAGAGCTAACAGCAGCCGCGGATCGCATTTGCAAAGGTGCAAAGTTCGTCAACTTCGAAACCTTGAGCAAACAAAGTGAAGAAGGTATTTTAAGGTACATATTAGAATAAAAAACCGCTGCGCCCTGCACCTATAAGGCAGGGCGCAAACAAACGGCACACAGCGAAAATAAACGGCATTATGAAGGAATATACTACAAGATACGACACGACAAAGTTGCAGGGCGTGTGTTATAGCTTCAAGTCAGAAAGCGACGAGGCGGCGAAATGTTTCGTTAAACACAACTTTGCAAATATCACAAACGTACAACTATACGACGACACCGACACGGCGAAGGCCTGCACAGGTCGTTTGGCGGCAACAATAAAACACATATAAATATGGCAACATTGGTAACACTTTTAGCCTTCGTTTCGTACGTCGTTGGCGTATACGTAGGCACGCACATTAAAGAGTTCACAAACGAATAATAACACTTTAAATTATTGCATCATGGCAAAGTTAACAATTTTAGACGCCGCAGTATATTGCGGCACCTACAAAAAGTACAACGATGGCAGCCTTGACGGTGGATGGCTGTACCTTGGTAGATACCAGGACGGCGCGGCGTTCTTGGAAGCGTGCAGGAAGTTGCACGCCGACGAAAGCGACCCGGAGTTTATGTATCAGGATTCCGAATACCTGCCGGACGAGTTTTACTCTGAGTCGTGCATATACCCGGAAGTCTTCGAGGTTATACAAGCAATAAAGCAGATGAACACCGACAAACAAGCCGCTTTTGCGGACTTCTGCGAGCGTGGCGCGTGTATCCCTGATATGTTCGACGTCGAGGAGTTTTTAAACACGTACAAGCCAAATAAAAAGCCGCGCAAGACGGCGCAGAGTGAGGACATGAAGGAGTTCTCCGAACTCTTCAAAACGTGGTATTACTTGGATCATACCGCCGAAGCTCTGAAGGTAGACGAAAAACACTTCATTACATTCGACAAACAAGACATCGAGAAGTCGTTTTGCTTCGGTTGGAGTGCTATGTACGGGCCAACGTCCGAAGAAGCAGCCGACAAGTGTCACAACTTCGGCGAGGCTGAATTTAAGGCAGAAAACCTCGAGCGCTTCGATCGGGAGTACAAACGCGCCTTGGAAGCGGTCGAAGACGAGCAGATAACACTCGGGCAAAATTACACGAGCGGCACGTCTGAGGAGTTCGGAGCTGAAATCATGTTTATAAAAAAGCGTGGCGCCAAAGACTACGATGGCGAGATAACTCTAACCGTTGAAGATAGCGCCAAACTACGAGAAGCGTACAAACAGAAGGTGCAGAGCCTTCGCAACGAGTTTGAAAAACGCCTGGATGCGTACCTTAAAAAATACGGACTGAGTAAAATTCGCCGTTGGACATATTGCGCCGACGATTGAAAACACACTTGGTGTCAGGAGTTTAATAAACGGCCTGCTCCCGTGTTCGATGCACGGGCACCAACTAATAACAACTAAAAAATACGAATATGACAGACGACAAAGACATTTTACAGGCATTATACGCCGCATGTGTTCAAGCCTGGGCGCGTTTTAGAAAGCGTTGGAAGGGCGGCAAAAGTTCTGACAAATATACGGCGAGCGAGGTTGCCAAGTGTTTTGACCGCGCCATCCGCGAGGTTTTCCCCTATGACATGAAAACCGAAATAGCCGTCGGGAGCTTCTCCTGTTCGGTCCGCACAAGTGATATATTTAAATTCGCTGCGAGGTTCGAGCGGATAAGCAGAACGAGAACAAACGAGAGATTGACTTTTGAATTATAAACCATAAAAAATAAAGACACTATGAAAGAGAACGTAACAAAATTCGAGGTGGGCAAAACTTATATAGCGGTTTCGCCGTGTAACACCGATGCACGTTGGAAGCTAAAAGTAGTTAGCCGGACCGAAAAGACCATCACGTTAACGGGCCGATTTTTGACAGGTGAACAAACAAAGAGGCTCCGAATATCCGTAGCTCCTGCCGTACATTACGGGATGTTCGAAGAAACCTGCAAGCCGCTCGGCAACTACTCGTTGTGTCCGATATTACGGGCAACAGCGACAACGGAAGATTTTAAAATCATCTACGGATATTAAAAACACTTTGGAATATGAATGAGAAAATAAAGATAATACACGACGCTCTTAAAGCGTTGAAGTTCGACGTTGTATATAACAACGACAACGATATATTAGAGACATTATTCACAACTTGTGGACGCATGGAGTACATGATAGAGTACAACAACGACAAAGATAAATATCTTATCGTTGGAGAGTTGAAAGGTGCACGGTTTACGGATTGTTGGATAGTTGATGACGCTTTAGCGGTTATTGAGAGAATCAACAAAAACAAAATGGTTGAAGATTACTTTTTATACTGCGAAAAAGCAAATAATATTCATAAAAAACATTGTAGTTCTGCGCAAAATAACTAACTTTGCAGCAGGACTACAAACTAAAAACAACAAACATTATGATGGAAATTATGATTATATTGTGGCTCATAGGGGTAATATTCGGTGCTTCTCAGGGCCGCAAGTAAACAACAAGGAGGTATATTATGAAGAAGTTTGTGGCATGGCGTCGAGTATCGACGAAACAACAGGGCGCATCAGGTCTCGGACTTGCAGCGCAGAAACAGATAATAGAATACTTTGTGCAGGCAGAAGGTGGCGAACTCGTTGCAGATTACAGCGACGTGTACACGGGTAAGGACTTGGAAGGCTGCACCGAACTCAAAAAGGCTATGGCGCGATGCAGAGAAGAAGGAGCTACGCTTATTATAGCGAAGTCCGACCGCTTCCGTAACACGGTAGAAGCTCTTGGAATATACGACCAGATGGAAGGAAACATATTTTTCTGCGACCTTCCAAAGACGGACAAATTCACACTTACTTTGTTTTTCGCACTTGCTGAGCGCGAGGCGTTACTCGTCTCGATCCGAACAAAGCAGGCTCTTGCAGCAAAGAAAGCCGGCGGAGTTAAGCTCGGGCGACCGAAGGGCTGCGACATATCGAAAGCTATTACAGCCTCCAGCGTATCACGCCGTCAACAGATGATCGAGAACAAGTCAAACAAAACAATATGGCAGGTGTGCCAGCTCTGCACAGAGCGAGGTACAGACCGCAGGCAGGCGAATTTCGAGAAGGCAACAAAGATACTTATAGATATGGGTATTAAGACAAGCAAGGGCAACGACCTGACATTAACCAATGTTCGCCAGACTTGGTACAACCTCCGCAAGGTATTCGGAGACTCAAAGGACACGTTATCAAAGCGTGACTATCAACGCCGCTTGGAGCAGACACCTGAACAGCTTCACGAATCGAATAACAACTAACTGAATTTTACAATAATAAGCCCTACCGCATCACGGCAAGCGGAAATCTATGAGAAAAAGTATTGATACTTACGTTAAAGCAATAGCTCACGACAACGAGCAAGAAATCCGCGAGAACTACATGACAGTAGCAGACTACATCATCAATGATGCAGAGAGCTGCAATGGCTATTATGAGTATTTTGACGACGAGGAGCTTGGCGAGACGGGCGAACCTACAGAGGCTCAGATTGACGAGCTGAAGGCTTATCTCCGCGAACACTACACAACGCCGATAGAGCACCGCATCGAAGACATCGTGCTCACTAAACACGGCAACGGTAGCGATAATCTTCAGTATGTAGCCGACGGCCACCCGTGCGAGTGGGATGGCGAGTTCTTGGTAGACAATGAGCACAGACTTCACCACACCCACATCTTCGAGAACGGCGACGAGCAGGAGATTGTAATACCCTACGAGAACGGCGAACACAAGTTTTAAACATTTCAGCCCTACGCAACACGGTTAAGCGAAATATTATGAAGAAGTTAAGCAAAGAAGAAGCTATTGATAAGTTTGGCGAGGATACCGTCAACAAGGCGATGAAAACAAACGCAGAGCCTACCAGTAGAGTCATGTATCCATCTTACGATGTTCCTTCACATATTGGCAAGACTGAGTATGCAGGCGACCCGGTAAAGGTTGGCGGCTGGAAACTGACTGCATACTATTATCTTTCTCCCGAGGACGAAGAGAACACGGATTCCTTCGACTGGAATGGTAACGTGGAGTTTGAAGCAGAAGAAGTTTGGTAAACACCTAAGCCCTCGACATCACGGTTAAGTCAACGCATTATGGAGAAATTATTAAAAGGTAAGACCTTGTATATTGAAGATAGCAAAGACGGACGCACCTTGCGTTTTGTTATCGCAAATATAACACGTTGCGAGAATGGTGTTTTAGCCACATCCGAAGAGAACGAGCAAATATTTGTAGGTCGTCAATGTTTCGAGGACTTAAAAAAACAAGGGTGGCATAGACAACATCACTACCGAGGCAACCGTGGCGAATATGTATCAATGACAGAAATATTTATAGGCAATTAAAAACCTACACAGCCCCCGACATCAAACAATGAGCAAGGAAAGATTTGTACTCCAGCCGTCCAAGGAGATGCAGGACGGCTGGGTAGCCACCGATACGGAGAACGGCATCGTGCTGCGCTTCGAGAACCACAAACTTGAACAAACACTGCGCTGCACGCCGCTCCTCACGGACGGACGCGAGCCGACCGCAATCGAGCTTGCAACCGCAATCAGAGAGCTGCTTGACTGGCTGAAAGAAGAGCACAAGGACAAGGTATTCTGATACCATTTCATGCGGTCGCATAACACGCATTTTATATTGCCTGAATACGCATTAAATCCCGTTTGTACAGCGATGTGCAGACGGGATTTTTTATGCTCCAAAAAACCAACGAAAATATGCCAAATTATGCGATCGCATAAGTCGCATAAAACATGGTATTTTATATATAATTTTTATCGTTGTAAACACTTGATTATCAATATGTTCAGCCAACTTTATGCGACCGCATGCAATCGCATCTATTATATATTATATATATAGTATATATTCGTACTAACGTACTCATATATCCTATACACATAATATATAATTTTTCTCTTTGAAAGAGAGAGCGGTTTTTCGTGTTGGAATTGGGTGTTGGAATGGTCGTTAAGAGGCTACGCCTTGTC
>AVOA01000479.1_pt1 | contig 7837 bp, 8 predicted proteins | sample 80171 | NCBI WGS metagenome assembly AVOA01 (sample SAMN02954237, study PRJNA213161) | gut metagenome | biome: terrestrial; feature: piglet; material: feces; isolation source: piglet diarrheic feces | host: Sus scrofa | place: China
TGTGCGCCCCCTACATCGCCAAACCCCAGGGAAAGCCCACGCTGGTGAGCGCCGACGATAAGCGCCCGGCCTTCAATGCCGCCGCCGATGATTTCAAGGATTTAAAGATTTAATAACCAACCAATTAACAACTTTAACGCATTATGATTACACCTATTGTAAAAGACAACAAAGTGATTTTTGGCCCGTGCCGCCTCTCCTACACCTACGTGTTCAACAAGTTCTGCCCGGACGGCGACGAGAAGGGCGCCAAGTACATGACCAACGTGCTGATCCCCGCGGGAGAGAAGCAGACCGTGGCGGCCATTCAGAAGGCCATTGAGGCCGCCAAGAAGGCCGGCGTGGTGTCCAAGTGGGGAGGCAAAGAGCCTAAGAAGCTGGAGCTGCCTCTGCGTGATGGCGACGACCGCGAGAAGGACGCCGACATATACAGCGGTATGTTGTATGTAAATGCCAAGAGCTCCACGCGCCCCGGCATCGTGGACCGCAACCGCAACCCCATCGTGGACGAGGAGGAGATTTACAGCGGTGTCTGGGCTATTGTCTCCGTCACATTCTACCCCTACGACGCTAACGGCAACCGCGGCGTGGCCTGCGGGCTCAACAACATAATGAAGTTCAAGGACGACGAGAAGTTAGGTGGCCGCACGAGCGCTGTGTCGGACTTTGCCGAAGTGGACGCCGACGATGACGACGACCTGTAACCCCATTTTTTAACCCCCACCCGCCCCCGCCGGCATACGGTCGGCGGGGGCATTTCACCAACCATCACAAACTAACAGCAATGAACCCCAAAAAAATATCATACGCAATAACCGGCGCATTATGCGCCATACTGGCTGCCTTAATCCGTGCAGCGGCGCTGCCTTTCGCTTTGGCTTATACGGCGCTTGACGCGCTGAGCGATTGGTGCCATGAGGCTGCCAACAAACTTCAAGAAAAGATGCAAACCCCGGAGTGATATGCGTGAGTTAGGCATAGACATTGAGACCTACAGCAGCCGTGACCTGTCCACCTGTGGCGTCTACAAGTACGTGGAGGCCCCAGACTTCGCCGTGCTGTTGTTCGCCTACAGCGTGGACAACGGCCCGGTGCGCTGCGTTGACCTGGCCTGTGGTGAGACACTGCCGGACGAGATACGCGAGGCGCTGACGGACCCCGACGTTATCAAGACGGCGTGGAACGCGGCCTTTGAGCGCATCTGCCTGAGCCGCTATCTGGGGCTGGAGACACCGCTGCCACCGTCGCAATGGGCGTGCACCATGGTGCGTGCCGCGCGTATGGGCCTGCCGCTGTCACTGGGCCAGTGTGCCGAGGTGCTGCGCCTCACAGAGGGCAAGATGGCCGAGGGCAAGGCCCTCATACGCTTTTTCTGTATGCCGGGCCGCAACGGCGCGCGCCATCTGCCTGAGGCCGCAACGGGCCGCTGGGACCTGTTCAAAGAATACTGCAAGCGGGACGTGGAGGTGGAACAAGCGCTGCTGGCCAAAGTGCGGCGCCTGGATGCCCCGGCCTTTGACCTGGCGCTGTACGTGGCCGACCAAGAGATTAACGACCGCGGCGTGCTCATTGACCGCACGCTGGTGGAGAACGCCGCCCGCTTTGACCGCGAGTATAAGGCAGAGCTGCTCAGTGAGGCTAAGAGCATCACCGGGCTGGAGAACCCCAACAGCGCCGCTCAGCTCAAAGCGTGGCTACATGCCGAGACGGGGCTGTACTTTGAGAGTATCGGCAAGCAGACCATGGGCGAGATTGACAACGCGCTGGCACACCGCCCCAAGGCGCGGCGCGTGATGGATCTGCGCAAAGAGATGGCCAAGACATCCAATAAGAAGTATGAGGCCATGCTGGACTGTGTCTGCGATGACGGACGCATCCACGGCCTGCTCCAATTCTATGGCGCCGCACGGACGGGGCGCTGGGCGGGGCGGCTGGTGCAGGTGCAGAACCTGCCCCAGAACCATCTCTCCGACATTGGCTATGCCCGCGCACTGGTGCGGGCCGGCGACCTGGAGGACTTTGAGCTGAACTACGCCAACGTCACGCAAGTACTGAGTGAGCTGATACGCACGGCCTTTGTAGCCGCGCCCGGCCACATACTGCACGTGTGCGACTTCTCAGCCATAGAGGCGCGTGTGATTGCCTGGATAGCATCCGAGAACTGGGTGCTGGACGTGTTCCGCGATGGCGGCGATATTTACTGCGCCACGGCCTCTCAGATGTTCGGTGTGCCCGTTGAGAAACACGGACGCAACGGCCACCTGCGCCAGAAGGGGAAAATCTCCGTGCTGGCGCTGGGCTATGGCGGCGGTGTGGCCGCGCTGGAGGCTATGGGCGGCTCACGCATGGGCCTCACTGAGCAGGAGGAGAAGGAGACGGTGCAGCTGTGGCGTGACAGCAACCCCCACATTGTGAAGTTCTGGACAGCAGCGGAGAAGGCCGCCATCACGGCGATAAAGACGAGCCGCCCTGTCACCATCCACCGCGGAATAACTATGGATTACCGCTGGGGGGCGCTTATTATCACTCTGCCATCAGGGCGCTCCATCTGCTACCCCCGCGCCCGCATAGGCCTGGAGATGGGAGACGGCTGGCGGGGCGACCATGAGATAATAGAATACGAGGGCCTGAATCAGACCACGCGCAAGTGGGAGACTAACCGCACTTATGGCGGTAAGCTCACCGAGAACATTGTGCAGGCCACGGCCCGCGACATACTGGGAGAGGTGATGCTGCGCGCCCGCCATGCAGGGCTGCCCATTGTGTTCCATGTCCATGACGAGATAATAGTGGAAGCCCCGGAGGACCGACCCCTCAGCGACGTGGAGGCGCTCTTCAACCAACCGCCGGCATGGTGCCGCGACCTGCCTCTGACCGGCGCCGGCTACAGCACTCCATACTATTTAAAGGACTGATTTAACCAATCCACACCAATAATCTTGCATATCATGAGTTATAAAGAGCCGGAAACGTGCGAAGGCTGCCTGTTTTATCTTCAGGCCAACGATGACATCGGCACATGTACCATCACTGACAATATCACAGAGCCGACCCAGGAGGCGTGCATAGACTATAAAGACGCCTGTGGGTCTGACGACACACTAACCAACCAACCAATAATATGAAAAAAGAGAAACTAAAAGGAACGCTCAGCCGGACGCTGACGGTGCAACAGCTGCGCAAGGTGTATGACCTACTGGATGATGAAGAGCACCCCTACGAGGCCACCGTGCACTCGCTGTGGGGCAAAAAGTTCCTTTTGACCATGAGCATACACCCGGAGGATAAGCCCTATTTCCAAGAATTAGTAAAAACCGCGTGCGATGAAGTTAAAGTATGATTTTGAACTGGACATAGCCACTGCCCACAGCCGCCTCTCTAAGAGGTGGCGCAACCGCAAGTGGCGCTGGAGCGAGCTGCTGGAAAAGTGCGCCCACACCGCGCGCACCGCCGAGACAGTGGCTGAGTACGCGCGCATGAACCGTGAGGAACAGAGCAATATCAAGGACGTGGGCGGCTTTGTCGGCGGCTATCTGGCCAACGGCACCCGCAAGACGGCCAACGTGCTATATCGCTCGATGGTGACACTGGACATAGACTTTGGCACAGCGGACGTGTGGGAGGACTTCACCCTCAGCTACGACTGCGCGGCCATGATATACAGCACCCACAAGCACACGCCCCAAAAGCCACGCCTGCGCCTGGTGCTCCCCGCCGACCGTCAGATGACACCCGCCGAGTATGAGCCCGTGTGCCGCTACTGGACCTCACGCATAGGCATTGAGCTGTTTGACCACACGACCTATCAGCTGCCGCGCCTCTTCTACTGGCCCAGTACCAGCAAGGACGGTGAGTATGTGTTCCAATATCAAGACGGCCCCGCTTTCAGCGTGGACGACGTGCTGGCCACCTACACCAACCCCTTTGACGCAAGCGAATGGCCCCTATCAAGCCGTGAGGGAGACGTGCTGTCACACGAGCTGCGCAAGGCCGGCGACCCTTTGGAGAAGCCGGGCCTGATTGGCGCCTTCTGCCGCGCCTACACCATAGAGGAAGCCATTGAAACCTTCCTGCCCGACGTCTACGAGCCGACGGCCATGGAGGGCCGCTACACCTACCGCAAGGGCAGTGTGGCAGGCGGCCTGGTGACCTATGAGGGCAAGTTCGCCTACTCCCACCACGAGACGGACCCCGCAAGCCTCAAGCTCTGCAACGCCTACGACCTGGTGCGCATCCACAAGTTCGGCATTGAGGACGAGGACAGCCGCGTCACCGATGTCACAAGACTGCCATCCCAGAACCGCATGTTGGACTTCGTGGCCGCCGACAAGCGAGTGCGCCGCTTGCTGGCAAAAGAGAGAATGGCAGCGGCCCGTGATGACTTCGCCGACATTGAGACCCCAGAGGGCGCCACAGAGACCGCAACGGCGTCTGATACGAACTGGATGGAGGAGCTGGAGTGCGACCGCAAGGGTGTGGTGAAAAGCACGGCCAAGAACATCATCACCATCCTGGAGAGGGACCCCGCGCTGGCCGGCCATCTGTGGCACGACCTGTTCAGCGGCTTTGACCTGGTGCGCGGCGGCCTGCCGTGGGACCCCAAGGCCACACAGTGGGGCAACCGTGATGACGCCAACCTGCGCGTCTATCTGGAGGAGCGCTACAACATCACCGGCAAAGATAAGATTAAGGACGCCAAGGACGCTGTGCTCACCCGCCACCGCGTCCATCCCATCCGCGACTATCTCAACTCCCTCAAGTGGGACGGCACGCCCCGCCTGGAGCGTCTTATAATAGACTATATGGGTGCGGAGGACACGCCCCTCAACCGCGCCATGACGCGCAAGCACTTCGTGGCCGCCGTGGCCCGCGTTATGCGGCCCGGATGCAAGTATGACTACTGTCTGATATTGGCCGGCGCGGAGGGTTTGGGTAAGTCCACGCTCTTCAACGTAATGGGCGGTGACTGGTTCAACGACTCGCTGATCACTACAGAGGGCAAGACGGGCATGGAGCAGCTGCGCTGTGGATGGGTGATTGAGCTGGCGGAGCTGTCAACTATAAAGCGCTCAGACGTGGAACAGGTGAAGAACTACATTAGCCGCCGCGATGACATCTACCGCGCCGCATACGGTACGGTGGTGGAACGCCACCCCCGCCAGTGTGTGTTCTGTGGCACAACCAACGAGGCATATTTCCTCAAAGGCGACACCGGCAACCGCCGTTTCTGGGTGATTGCCGTGGATGAATCGCTGCGCAAGGTCCCCGACTTCCTGGAGGCGCTTACCCGCGACCGCGACCAACTATGGGCCGAGGCTGTTGTGTTCTGGAAGCGCGGGGAGAAACTCTACCTGCCTCTTGAATTGGAGAAGGAGGCACGCGTCCGTCAGAGCCAGTATAACGATGACAGCGACGACCCCCTGCGCGATATGTTGGCGGCCTTTCTGGACACCCGCCTGCCTGCCGACTGGGACACGTGGGACCTCAACCGCCGCCGTGCCTACCTGCGTAACCCGGACCCGCTGGATGCCGTGGGTGTGGTGCTACGTGAGCGAGTGTGCGCCGCGGAGTTCATCTGTGAGCGTATGGGCCGCGAGATGTCCGACAAGGAGTACAAATACCTGTCCCGCCGCGTCTGCCGCCTGCTGGATGAGATGGGCTGGGAACGGAGAAGCACGGCCCGTTATGTGAGGCATCTGTATGGCCGCCAAAAGACATTTTTCAGACCCCAGAAACAAGAGGCGGAAGATGATGACGAACTGTGACAAAGTGGCAACTGAAACTAAGTTGCCACCCTAAAAAATTTCAGTTGCCACTTTTGAACGAGCGCAAAAAGGCGGCAACTGGCAACCAAGTAAAAACTCTCAGTTGCCACTTTTGGTTGCCGCGCAAAATATTAAAAGCCAATTAAATATATAGGGTGGCAACTATGGCAACTCAAAATTATTACTAAATTGAAAAATAGTGTATTTATAGTAAAAAACATATATAAACATATACTGAAAGTCTCTCGCGCCCGCGTATGCGCGCGAGACAACCCCTAAAATCAGCAAGCAATGGATAAGAGAAGCATTGATAATTTAACCCGTCACGCCGACGTCTCGGAGAAGGCGATTGAGCGGTATCTGGTGGAGCGCTGCCGTGAACATGGGCTGCCCTGCCTGAAGTATTCCAACCCCAACTGCGTGGGATACCCCGACCGCCTGATTGTCCTCCCTGACGGGATGGTTGTGTGGGTGGAGCTGAAAAGCGCCGGGCGCAAGCCGTCCAAGATTCAGCGGGCGCGTATGGTGGAGCTCATCTGCATGGGCCACGCTGTCCGTGTTATTGACAACAAGCCCGCCGTTGATGATTTGTTAAACGACATCCTGCCATGAGATACAAACCTTACGAATACCAAAAACGCGGCCAAAAATGGATTTTGGACCACCCCTATTGTGCTTTGCTGATGGAAATGGGCCTGGGCAAGACAATAGTAACCCTCACAGCCCTGCAACGCCTAATGGACGACTGCGAGATTACTAACGCCCTTGTGGTGGCCCCCAAGAAGGTGGCAGAGACTACATGGACCACCGAGGCCGCCAAGTGGGACCACCTCCGCGGCATGAGGGTGGCTAAGGTGATGGGCTCGGCCAAACAACGGCTTATGGCCCTGGCCTCCGAGGCGGACGTCTATGTCATCAACCGCGATAACTTCGTGTGGCTGGTGGGCCACTATGGCGGACAGCTGCCGTTTGACGTCCTGGTGATCGATGAGTTGACGAGCTTTAAGAACTCCAAGTCACAGCGCTTTAAAGCTATGCGCATAGCCCGTGCGTCCATGCAACGCATTATAGGCCTTACCGGCACACCCGCGCCCAACGGCCTCATTGACCTGTGGGGGCAGATGTACTGCATCGACGGAGGCCAACGGCTGGGCCGGTCCGTGACTCGCTACCGAGAGGCCCACTTCACCACCTACAAGTGGAACAATATCGTGGTGAGGTGCGACATCCGACCGGGACACGAGAAGATAATCCGCGACAGCATCTCTGACGTCTGCCTCAGTATGCAGGCCAAAGACTATCTGCAACTGCCGGGGATGATGGTTCACACAGTAGCGGTGGAGCTGCCACCGGCTGTGATGGCATCCTACAACAAGTTTGAACGTGAGAAGGTGCTGGAGTTCCGCCGGGAGCATGAGGGCGAACCCACAAACATTTTGGCCAACTCCGCCGCCGCGCTGATGAACAAGCTGGCCCAGTTCTCCAACGGTGCTGTCTATGACGGAGAGCACAACGCCCACGAAGTACACAGCGAGAAGTTGGACCGACTGGCCGAGATAGTGGAAGGTGCCAACGGCAACAGCGTGCTGGTGTTCTACCAGTTCCGCCATGACGCTGAACGCATCGCCCACAAGCTTAAGGGCTACCGAGTGGAGATGTATCAGGGCGAGAAACAACTGAACGACTGGAACGCAGGGCATATTGACGTGCTGCTGGCTCATCCCGCCAGCACGGCCTATGGTCTGAACATGCAGCAGGGCGGCCATTACATCGTGTGGTTTGGCACGGGCTGGGACCTTGAGCTGTTCCAGCAGGCCAACGCCCGCCTGCATCGCCAGGGGCAGAGCCACCCGGTAACGGTGTACAAGCTGATATGCGCACACACCGTAGACGAGCGCGCCTCCGCCTCACTGGAGAGTAAGAAGGTGAAGCAACAGAGCCTGTTGGATAGTCTCAACTACCTGCTACGCAAACACGGCAATGGCTAAGGATGCAGACTACCGCCGACTGATACACACGACCCGCTGGCTGCGCCTGCGCCGCGATACTCTCACGGCCCATCCTCTGTGCGA